>Ga0098040_1000119_pt1 | contig 38008 bp, 19 predicted proteins | sample 7_EtaG_FD_75065 | JGI IMG/M metagenome (GOLD analysis project Ga0098040, IMG submission 75065) | Marine viral communities from the Subarctic Pacific Ocean - 7_ETSP_OMZ_AT15161 metaG | ecosystem: Environmental > Aquatic > Marine > Oceanic | place: Pacific Ocean | collected 2015-01-08
ACCAGAGGATAGAAACTATTCTTTGGCTGTACCGATTGTTGAAAATGTTAAAAAAATTAATAAACTGTATGATGAAGGTCATACGATCGTTTATTGGACAGCAAGAGGTTCAGGAACAGGAATTGACTGGTCTGAAACTACAAAAGACCAATTTAAATCTTGGGGCGTCAAACATCACGAATTGAAGTTTGGCAAACCAATTTATGATTTGTTTATTGATGATAAAAACGTTAACGCATTAACGTTTTTTAAAACCGCATAAAGGAGAAAAAATGAAATTATCAAATCAAGCAATGGGCGCAATTATGATGGCCCTACAAAAATCACTTATGGAGCAGTCTGACATTGTTCCAACCTTACAAGGTTTCGAATTTGTAAGCACATCTGAAGGGTTGACGGTGCAAAATCCGCCCACTTTTCAGGTAAAGAATGCTGAATTCAATGACCAAAAAGAAAGAGGTGACATTACACCAGACGTTGAAGTGGTTTAATGCCAAAATATGCATATGAATGCATCGATTGCGGCGATCAGTTCGAAATTTATCATTCAATAAAAGATAAATTGGTTGATTGCGCGCAATGCGATACGAGTGGTTCACTAAATCGAATACCAGCACTGACCATCAGCTTTTCTACAATTAAGAAAAAAGATGATCATAAGGTGGGCGATGTAGTGCGCTCTCATATCGAACAAACAAAGCAAGAAGTTAAAAAAGAGAAACAGAGATTAAAATCTGTTACATATGAATCATGAACACTATTATTATATTATCTGTATTATTAGCATTGTCGGTAGCCATTAATGTGGTATTAGTTTTGTATTTACGCAGCCTGTTGGCTCAATTGTTTTTCATTTCTGAAAATCTAGGAGATTTAAATGAAATGACTTTAAATTTTATTGACCATTTGTCTGGCGTATACGAGCTTGAAACCTATTATGGTGACGATACTTTGCAACACCTGCTTGAGCATGTTGCAGACTATTCAGGACAGCTTGAAATGTTTAGTGATGTTTTTTCTCTAACTGCTGCTGAAGAAGAATTAACAGAGGATGAAGTTGATGGAACAGAAGAAACCAGTGCGCCGCCGGCGCCGCCGCAAGAGAACGACTAGACATTATTTTACGAAAGATCATGAAAATGCCATAATACGATACAATCAAATAACTGATAATGTTGAAAGGACGGAATTGTATGTAAATTGGATCCAGCCAGCATTTGATGAGATGGTTGACAAAATTGTATTTACATATAAGTTTACAAATCTTCCCAATTGTGACGAATTGAGAGACGAATGTAAAATTTGGCTGACAACCGTGCTTGAGAAGTATGATCCTGCAAAGGGATCAAAAGCTTTTTCTTATTTTTCGGTTATAACAAAGAATTGGTTTATTCACAAAGTTAAGAAAAACCAAAAACAACTGAAACGCGAAATTGATATATCTGATATCTCTAAAGAAGCAGAGAACAAATTTCTTGTTGTTTATAATGACTATCATGAGAAAAGAGAAAATGTAGAATTTTGGAAACATCTTTGGGCAGAGATTGATACATGGTCCACAGATAATATGAAAGAGAATGAGAAAAAGGTCTTAGAAGCGGTAAAGATACTTCTTTCAGAACCAAATCAAATAGAAATTTTTAATAAAAAAGCTATTTATCTGTACATTAGGGAAATTACTGGCCTGAACACCAAGCAGGTTGTTAATAACCTTAATAAATTAAGACGCAAGTATTTTGCTTTTAAGTCGGATTGGAATGAGGGAAATTTATGAAAAAAGATCTTGAGACTTTAATTGAAGAGGCTCTGGAAAATATAAGAGATGATAGAGAAATTGCCAAAGAGTTGCTCAACGACACAGCAAATCTAATTGCCAATAAACCAGATGATAGTAGATATTTGGGCCCTGTAGCTGCAAAGCACATTGAAACGCTGCAGCGCTCAAACGAGCAGCTTGTTAAATTAATCAGCATTCGCCAGAAAGAGTCAACAAAATCGGTTTCTCTTTCCGAGGACGACAAGTCAGAGATTTTTGATATAATCAATTCTACACCTACAGGGAGTCCGAACTAGTGGCATTACCAGGATCAACTTATTCAAAAGGGATTGTAAATCCAAGAATTGCAGATGTTTTAGAAAGATCTGACAAAATGGATTCAGATCAGTTTCTTACTGCCTATTCTGAAGTGTTGAGTGAGGTTTTAAACTCTAAACTGGGAAAAAGGCCGACAAACCTTAAGAAGGCTGTCGTCATGAGCGCGGTTTATGAAGCCACAGGAGCCCAGTGTTGGTGGAAATCAGACTTTTCAGGATTTACCGCCACGAAGGAGCCGACTTATTTTTGGTTTAGAGTTCGAATTCTTGATGAAGGAAGTGAGGTACCCCCGGACGCTGGTTCTGTGCGCCCACTCAAGGGAGCTGATCCGGGTGATCAGTTGCATGCAGCAATATTAAGAATGCAGTGCCGCGTTACTAGTAAGAACGATGTGGCATCTGCTGGTATTCCCAATGTTCCGCCTCAAATTGGAGATGTTGTTTTGATCGATCTGGACCAGTTTCCAGATGCCACAGAGGGGACCTACATGGGATTGCTTTCCGGCGCCGGCTCCCCGGGAATGGGATTTCCAGGCAGCATGGGCATGGGCTTTGGAGGCATGTTCCCAGGCGCCACGCTCCAAGCAGCAAAAGAAGCTTTTGTGCAAGGCGATCCATCTAAAGGAACCCTTGGGACAACTTATGAGGGAATGCAGGGGTTCACAATTATGCATCCATGGGGAATGCAGGCAGTTAAGCGAACCTCTCCGTTTGGAATGCGATGTCATCCAATTAAGAAACCGCCCAAATATACGGGCCCCACTTGTCTCAGGAAAGGGGTTACTCATACGAAAACCTTGCATGGCGGCATTGACTATGCTTGGAGGGCTACGCCAAATGCCATAATGTATGCATGCGCAGATGGCAAAGTTACATATTCTAAAGACAAGAACCCTGGATCGAAATCCGGTGGTGGGTATCAAGTATGTTTAGATATGGGCAGTCACCCAGATGCTCAGGGAAATATGTGCCACTGGACAGCATGGTATGTTCATATGCATCCCGACACGGCGGCAATTGCAATTAAAGGAAAAGAGTTTAAAGAGGGTGAAGTAATTGGAATTGAAAACAATACTGGCGGCTCTACGGGCGCCCATTTGCATTTTGGATTATATGCGAAAGGCCACCCGGCCGCCACAGATGGAAAAGTGGATCCCGAACCTTTTATTGATCGTCTAGAGCCCAAGGGTGGAATTGGCGCCATGACCACCGGCTTTGGCACACGATCCGATACCGCAACACGTCGTGTGGAGATGCAATTGCAATTTACTAAGGAGTGTAATGGTGACAAGGAATGTGTCGAGCAGAAATTGGCCCAGTGGGATGAAGCGTCAGGCCGCAGTTCGAGCCGTATGGCCGCCTATATCAAACCAGCATCAAGCACTGGTGGATAAGGGCAATAAGTAGGAAGTAACCAATGGCAAAATGTCCATCAAAATCAGATAAGAAAAAGCAGGTCGATTTAACTCAGGAAGACGGGGTTGTTGTATCTGCGCATAAAACAAATCTCAATCGCACTCTCCGCGCCAAAGGCACCGGTGTAGGTCCTGAAAAATTAGCCGAGCCAACACCAAAGCCTGATCGTAAAGCCGCAGATGTTGCAATACAAAATGACAATGGCGCCGAGATTATTTGTACTACTGATGGTCTCGCGAGCAAGTTCAGCGGTCACGGTGGCAAGGGCCACACTCAATCTGGAGCAATTGATATAATTGTTGGCCGCGGCGCCGGCGATCGAAAAGGCCCTAGGCCAAACATATGGAAAAGGCCAAATGTTGTCTCAGATGCGGCAAGAATGTACATAAGTGCAAAGACTGATCTTGATGCAACTTTCGGCTTGGCTCCTGGCGGAATTGGAAACGTCAGGAATCGATCGGGGATTGCTTTAAAAGCTGATCATATTCGAATCATTGCGCGAGAGGGGATTAAAATTGTAACTGGAAAAATGCATAATGCAAAGGGCACCGGCCCCGGGGGTGAGAAAAATGCCTCTGGTGGAAAATTTATCCAGCCGGCTCCACCAATTGAACTTATTGCTGGTAATAATACGGAACCAAGCAATAGAATGGGGCTGATGGTCGCAAATGCAATATCGCTCCCTGATCATGCTGCTGGTACAAAAGGAGAGAACGGAACAACTACGTGGAATGCTGTCAATAAAAGCCATTCGGTCAACGGACACCAATCGGGTCCCGGTTCAGCCAGTCCCGATGGAAGATCTTCGACCAAAAGCACGCTACAACCGGTACCGGTTGGTTACAATCTTGCAGATTGTTTAGATGATATTATACAATTAATTAATAATTTACAATCCGTGATGCTGCACTTCGCTATGACTCAAATAAAATTAAATAATCGCATAGCAACTCACACTCACATTCAAAGCGTCCCTCCCGGGGTACCAATTGCTCCTTCAGCTCAGCTCTCCGCGGGCGCATTCGATTCGAATCTTAAGCTCTTAGATAAGGTTGTCGCGGGCCTGATAGATGTAAGATACAATGCCTTGACTGCAGAAATGAACTACACCGAGCCTTTTGGCGCGAAATGGATTTGCAGTAGGGGCGTAAAAGTCTCGATTTAAAAGGAAGTCTAAAAATGGCAGACGAAGAAACAACAGAAACAGACGAAAACGAACCTCAATTTATAGATTTTCAAGAAGATCCTGCGCGCCCAGGCCAACACATAGATTGTGCAGATGAGTTGGCATATGTCGAGCAGCCTCTGGCATGTCCGGACTGTGTGCCCGATCCCGACGCGCTTGTGCCAGATTGGATTAATCTGACTGAGCCAATTTTAAATGAGAGGACTTGCGAATATCAGGTGATGATGGTCACCGAGTACGAAGGTACCGGCGGCGAGTCGCTACAAGACAGAATGGACGAATATATCATCCCTGGTCTTCGAAAAATGATGCGGTTTTATGGAAAACTTGAGACCGATGAAATTGTTGAAGCTATTTCGATCGTTGCGGGTGCAGTAGATTATCACCTAGGCGGTCCTGATCGGACACTACCCAGACCCTACATGAAAATGAGGGTCCTGATTGCCGTTCCAGCAGCCAACTTTAACAACCTACAAGCCGCCCCAGACGAAAACGAGGCAGAGGAGGAGGGCACTGCAGCTTATTCTATTACGCTGAATTATAGCGATCTTAGGGAGCAAACTAGAAAAATAAAGCTTATTTTCAAGAGATATAATAAATTTCATGCAATTTATTGGCAAACAGAGCGCGGCATGGTCGTATACGAATCGGGATCCCCAGTAAATTATGATTTAGAGGCTTCTAATGTAGAGCTTTTCTTTTCGGAACTTAGAGCATTTATAAGAAGAAAGGGCTATTCGGAATGGATTCCGAGCTGGTCAGGAAAAAAGTTGATCCAAACGGTAACAATAAACCTGAACGAAGAGACAAGGCTATTAAGCTCAATTGAATTAACTCAGCCGGGCTGTGAGCACAAGCCGGAAATATTTAGCGGTACCGCAATTGAGACTTTGAAAGAAGCTTCTCCATTTAACAGCGTTACTACTCTTAATTTTATTGTTAATACTGACTCTATCATCAACGACATAACAGCCCGAGAGCCTCTGCCATGGTTGGAGTTTACTACAAAACATTTTTACCCAACAGTAAGTATAAATTATGGTCTTGGCTCCCCCGACCAAGACGGAGCAGATTCACAAACTGTTATGGGGTGCTATGTTGATAATCTAGGCCTATCAGGTATGGGACAATCTTTTCTAGAAGAAGTATACGGACTCCCAGACGCTATAGCATATAAATTTAACAAACAATTATGCTATCCCCAGGAGAAAAGGGAAGAAAAGAAAAAAGAAGAAGAAGATCAGAAAACTTTGTTGGAGATGGCAAAGGCCGCCGCCCTAGAGGAATATTGCAAAGATGATCCCATGTTCCAGGAGTTGCCTGAAAAATTAAGAAAATTAGGATCAAATGCTGGTGCAACAATACTTCTAGCTGGCACTGGCGCCAATGCAATGGTTGCAAAGAGCCGTATCCGCGATGCGTGGACGGAGATCTTTGATACACTGAGAAAATGTGGTCTTTATTCGCTTATGATAGACTCGATTAAATGTCTACTAGGCGGTGTTGATTTGACCAGTGCGTTGAAGACAATGATAAAATCAGCACTGACTTCTATGTCTGGGGACAGCTTGCAGCAGTTATACGTGGGTCTACCACCTGACGAGCAATCCCGAGTAAATGAAAAAATGTTGGAGATTTGGGGCAGTGTTGAGTTTCCTTGGGACCATGCTGACAGTCCCGAGGAGGGCACACAAGCGCCCAGCGCCACAGAGAGAGCAACGCTGGCCGCAGCAAAAGACAAACGCAGAGAAGAGATATACACAGAGTTAAAAGACGCCTACATGGAGGCGATCCTTGGCGCATATGCTGATGATGTCGACACTGCTCTAACTGGCGATAATGCTGATCGTTTGCTGCTTTTGGTGGAACACTTAAACGGTTTCCCAGGTGCAGAGATAATTGCCAGAATTATAGCTACATTTGATTGTCCCACCCCGCCAGATGAAAAAGAAGATGGGTTGCTAGACTGGTATAAGGATATTGAGCTTAATTTTTGTAATGAAACTGAGGGTTTGCATATTCCGAAGTGGCCAAAACGCAATGGAGTTAATAGAAAAGATGTAATGTCTTTGTTAATGAGCGTTGCAAAGGAGGCTGCCCGTGAATTAGCATTAAAAATGTTAACACAGTTGCTCTTGAAGTTGATGGAATCTTGGACAAGCTTGCTTTGTGACACTTTGGGAGCTATCGGAGAACAAGCGACCACCAATTTTCCGAACTCGGCTTTTGATAACCCACAAGGATTTTTACTTGATGCAATTAGAGACTCATTTTGTGGGCCAAATGCGACTGACGAAGATGCCTTGAGTACTATGGAGCAGTTGTTTGGAAACATTGGAGCGGTTTCTTCCGAAGACGCCGAAGATATGTCAAACGCAGAAAGTATTTCTGATCTTATAACCAATATAGAATCAATATTGACGAGGGGTGAGCTGCTTGATTTGCTGAATGGAAGTTGTGCTGACTATGTTTTGTCAATGATTGATGAATTGTTGAACACGGAAAACACGGCCTTCCGCGGCGCATTGCCAACCAAGGATTCGATTTGTAACTTGTTTAGCAATCTCGGAGACTTTATGCCCCAGTCGGTTATCGACGCGCTCGATTTCCAAAATGATGTGGACAATACGTCTGCTTCAATGCCCGCCATGACATCCTTGTGCGCCTGCGACGAGACCCTACAGACGTTCAAGGACATGAGATGCGAACTATTAATGGCAAAGGGCGATGGCATTACTGAAGAACAGTGTGAAGAACAGTATGACAAATTAAAAGACAAGACATTGGACGATTTGGGACAATTAACAAATGTAATGCAAAATGGCCCACTGGAGAATATGCCAAATATTGAAGGGCCTTGTGATATCAACTCAATTCTACCACAAGACACAGACGAGGCATTAGAGGCAGCATCAGAGACCTCATCGTTATTTCTCAGAACTTTACAAAATGCGATAACGAATGATTTAATTGGAAGATGGGGCTTGTTAAATTTGATATTGTCCGATACAAATGGTTTGACATACAAAAGGCACAATTTGAGAACTCGAATGGGGCTCTTTTTTCCAAATTATTATGATTTTTATGGCCAGAGCGACGACGAAGACACCTTCAGCTGGGGCTCTAAGGATGAACATGGAGTGTTCCCACAAACTATTGCTAGATGGCTTAGGGAACAGATGCTTGTTGACTCTCAATTATATGGGCCCGATGTTGGAGGCATTACTTCAGCAGATGAAACCTCTGCAGCTCTTCCGATGATATATCAGGACACAATGGAATTACACGGGCCTGTGTACTACGAAATACCAGTGGAGTATGAGGCTTATGCGGCCATAGATCAGACCACAGGAGAACCAATATTATCCGTAACAATTCCGGCAAGAAAACACCCAGATCTTACAATGTATTTTTATGACAACAATAGGGGCCAGGATAAATATTTAAACACGCCAGATCCAGACGACTTTAAGAAAAATAAGTCTGGCATATTTAAAAAGAAGAATTTGTCCAATTGGGTTTATGGGTTTAGACTGGATTATTCGAGCTTTACGCTAAATAACGATTATGAATTACCAACAGAGATTTCGAGTATTAGGCAATATAGAGTCACAATTCATGATGTGAACCCTTCTATGGGCGCCATTGCTGATGGTGATGGTTACGATGTGGATAATCCGGATTTTTATTCGGTTGTCAGCTATACAGATGATGATGGGAATGATCGATGTGTTCCTGGTCTTATGCATGATTTTGTTGTAAACGCAAGTCTTGACCCAGAAGTCTACACTTTGGCATCAAACCTTGCATCCGGCCTGACTTTCACTGATTATAGTCCATCCTCCCAGATTTTTGCGCAATATATTCTTAACGTTTTGTCTAATGCCGGCTTACCCTCTGTTACTTCTAGCGACAATTTGAGAAAGGAAATTGTTGAAAATACTTATAAGACAATTTATGATAGCCTGATTGCAACAATTCGAGGCCAAATAACAGATGAAAGTTCTGATGCTTGGGTTTTTGGTTATCAAAAGGAGGATTTAACGGCCGATGACGCGTTATATCTCGATCCCCTGTCAACGTCCGATTCGTTAATTCCCTATGATCACCCTGAAGAGCTAAAAATTTTAGGAGTAAGCGCACACAGTGTGACAGCTGGGTCTGGTAATCGTATACACTACTTAGATCCGGCAAAATATGGTGGTAGGTATTCTAATCCGCCATTGTATATCACACCGCCAAAAAGACATGGATGGCTAGGTCTCGCTGAGGCTATAGTTCCTGGTTATGATGGCTGCGAGCCTAGGCGAGCCGACTTAATCGATTTTGAGAACATTAAAGACAGGATCGATGAACTAAATCAAAAATTACCAGAGGATGAAAGGCTTAATTATAATCCAAACTGTGTCGATGAGGTCCCCTATGCCAGAATTCACGAACGTCCCCAAGCGGCACACCTGGAAGGAATTGTTCTTGCCACTTTGAGAACTTATGCTGTAGAACATGTTATTAAGGCAATGCCAATGTTTTCAAAATATGCAATTATTGATGATGCATTTTTGATGTACATAATCAATGAGATGGAAAGCGAAATGCTGGAAGAAGGCGCTATATTTGGTAAACTAAGAAGAGACAGATATTGGTATGCATTTTTGGAGCAGTGCGTTCAAGTGCAGGACAACAGGTACAAGCTTGGCGAATACGAGCCCAATCAAGCAGATCAAGAGGCTTTTGGTATTTTAGCCGGTATACAAACAGCATATTATTATCCCCAGGATTCCGATCTTATTGCAGCTCGCGAGAACGGAGAAGTTGTGATGGGCGTGGAAATCAATGCCCTTACAACGCTAAAGAGATATAGATTGTACAAGAATTTAGAAGCAGTTAAGAATTCTGCGGACACTGCTAAAGTTTTAATGAGAAGCCTTCTTGCCGAACAGATTGAATGGATTATGAATAGAATTCGTGAAAATATGGTGCATTTAGGTCTAGATCCTAAAATCACCAGCATGAAAAAACACATACTAGGCAGCAGCAGGATGTGTATGGGTCCAGAATTCTTTATTGACATTGAAACGGCCGCGGATACAACAGATGGCTCTGGATATATTGTTGGAGAGTATGATGCTGTTACTGGAACACAAAATCTTGGTAATGTAAACAACGTTGCAAAGACAATAGACGAATATCCGCTTGAAGAATCGACAATTACCAGTTGGTTACTGAACAGCCCTATGGCAAATTATGATCCCGAGACAGTAACGCAAGCTGGTAGCTTCATTGTAGAGAAATACATTTATATGGAAGATTCTACTGCGACTATTAAGGGGGATCGATGGCAAGAAGGCGGTCCTAAAATAACAGATGATGATTATGAATTGCGTGGTGTTGTAAATATAGAGACTTTTATTGAATGGCTGGGCAGGTTGGACGATAGCATGAAAACTGCAAAACTTTCAGATTACTTTGGAGACCTGTCGTTCGAATATCCTGCAGGAACTGTGTATTATTCAGAAGGAGAAACATCCGAAAATGCCATGCATACTCATGAATATGTGATTGATGAGAATGGCAATGGTGTGGCATATTCGACCGCTCCTCCTAATAAGCCATGGCTTTCACATTCGCATGTGATAGAGAATTATTTTGTTAAAGCTGCTTATTCCCCTGCCGCAAAAGAAAAGCACGTACACGATCTGCAAATTGATGAAAGCTCTGACACTGAGCCAATTGGATTAGAAGGCTCTATGGGAATAAAATATGGAATGAGGTTATCGTACATCCCATCCAAGACTGCGGCCCAAATGATTGATGAGGTGGCTGGGTCCGAATTAGAGAGTGAAACGTTTCTAGAAAACGCTAAAATGGAGAAAGCGTATAAGCTTAATGGATCTCCCTCAGAAAATATTTCGGATTATGTAATTCCGCTAGCTTCGGTAGAAATTGATCTTTTGGACGAAACATTCGAGGAAGTTCTCCAAGAGTTGGAATCAAATGGAGACGACATAAGCCCAGAGGTACTGGCGTGTTTGGGATCGAAATTGTCCAATAGCAATGAAATGCAGCTGCTTTTTGATTATTGCATTCCAGTCGATACTATAGCCGGCTTGCATACGATTTATGTTTCTAGAGCCTTTTTGCCGGCAATTGGAGAACTAACCACCGACCTCCAAGATGAAGATTCTTTTGAAGATGGTGAGTGGAATCAATACGGCCACAAGCGAATGTACGACGGCTCCGGCCCGAAACGCAAGGAGCGCCGAGAAATTCTCGGAGCCCGAATGGGCCCAGGATGGGACAACGGCCCATTGGCCCCAGGAGTATTCAGCCCTCAAAAGCATCCCCTAGAAAAAACTTTCGCAAAAACAAAGAGAAGAGTAAGAAACATGTTCTTAATGGCATACAATCATAGGGAATTTAGTTTCAATCTACCTGGATTTGAAATCCCCTCTTTCGGACAAATGCTTAAGGATCGTTTTTGGCTTGGCAATTGGTCAGAAATATTGACATGGAGACAACGAAGGAAGCTTATAGACAATCCTTATGATAAAGATGGAAACGAATGCGATTAGCATCTAATTATTAAGGAGAGGAAACAAAATGGCTATTGGATACTCTGTTGCACTGCCGATTACTAGAAATGAGATTGATGGCTTTCGTTTAAACAAAAGCTTGATCTCTGTAGCAAAGCAAAATTTAAAAATGCTAGTACTGACAAACCCGGGCGAAAGAATTATGTTGCCCGCCTATGGTGTTGGGATCAGGCATTTTTTATTTGAGGCACTGACTGGTGGTCAGTTGGCCCGAATCGAAAGTAGAATATTGGAGCAGGTAACGAGATATCTGCCCTACATTGATATTGTAAACATAACTTTTTCATCACCGTTATCGCAAACTTCTGGCGTCGATAATCCAGGCACCGATATTGATCAAAACTTTGTTGGATTAAGAATTGTATACAGTATACCCGACATCATTAGAGAGGATTTCTTAGATCTAATGTTGCCAGGAATCTAATATTTTAATATTAATTTCTAATTATTTCAGGAAAATCAATTATGGCTGATTCAGAATACAAAAAAAAGATACTACCGATAAAATATACGAGCAGAGAATTCTCTTCGATTAAGCAAGATCTTATAGAGCACGCTCAACGATATTATTCCAATAGTTATAAAGATTTTAGTGAAAATTCTTTTGGGTCTCTTATGATTGACACTGTTGCCTATGTTGGGGACATATTATCCTATTATTTAGATTACAATGTAAATGAGTCCTTCTTGGACACGTCGACAGAATTTAATAATATTCTTCGACACGCAAAGACTTTGGGATATACCTTTAAAGGCGCCTCAGCCGCCCATGGTGTCGTGAGTATGTATATTATTGTACCTTCGGTTCAAACCGGTATGGGACCAGCAAGAAATTATCTACCCATTGTTAGGCGTGGTACTCGCTTTAAGTCAGATAGTGGCGCTTCATATGTACTGACAGAAAATGTTGATTTTAATGATAATAGGCACCAAGTTGTAGTTGCTGATGCTGATCAAACTACTGGCGCTCCACTTTCTTGGGCCATAAAAGCCAATGGAAAGGTTATATCCGGGCTATTAGCCACTGAATCGTCAACAGTCGGAGAATTTCAAAGATTTAGGTCCGTGCGCCTTGCTGGCGCAAGAATTTCAGAAATTATTTCGGTATTCGACTCCGAGGGAAATGAGTACTTTGAGGTTGATTATCTATCACAAAATGTTGTTTATAAAGAAGTGATAAATAAAGAGGCCCTTTCCGATGAGATACCATCAATTTTAAAACCGTTCGCCGTGCCTAGAAGATTTGTTGTTGAAAGATCGCAAACGCAAACATCTTTAATTTTTGGATACGCATCGGAATCAGAAATTAACTCCCCATCAATTCCCGAACCAGAGAATATTATTCTCGACGTGTATGGAAAGGATTATACAACTGATTTAGCTTTTGATCCTTCGAATATGGTGTCAAGCGACAAATTTGGAATCGGGCCCGCCAACACAACCCTGACCATCACCTATAGGACATCTGAGAATGCAAATTCCAATGCCGCTGTAGGTGCAGTAAATAAGGTGCTTAATGCTAAGATTTCCTTCAGAAATCCCGAAGCGCTAGTGCCTGGGACAATGCAGGCAATAAGAGCTTCTTTTGAGGTGTACAACGAGGAATCCCTGGTCGGCGCCGCATCTCCCGAAACACAGGTAGAAATTAAGAGAAGAGTTATCGACAATTTCGCCACCCAGCATAGAGCAGTAACGAAAGAAGATTATGAGGCTATGACATATGCAATGCCAAATAGGTTTGGCATGATTAAGAGGTGTTCCGTTATAAGAGAAAGTGATTCCATCAAGAGAAATTTGAATTTATACATTATTAGTGAAAATAGCCGCGGCAAATTGACAGCAGCAAACAGGACACTAAAGAACAATTTGAAAAGATGGATAAATAGAAACAAAATGATCAATGATACTGTTGATATCTTGGATGCAAAAATCGTCACTTTACAGGTGAAATATACTGCAATTTCTGATCCATCATATGATAGATATGCTTTACTTTCGATCGCCAATCGCACATTGGCTGATTATTTCGGCCGGTCTAAGATGTATATTGGGGAGCCATTCTATCTTTCAAGTATATACAATCTTTTAAACAAGTTGACTGGTATTATTGACGTTACGGATGTTGAGGTCACCAACGTTACTGATACCGGGTATTCTAATATCTCTTTTGATATTGCCTCAAATACATCAGCGAACGGTCGATATATCGTCGCGCCTAGGAATGTTATTTTTGAGATTAAATTCCCAGCAATCGATATTAAGGGTACTATTACATAATGTCTATCAAAAGATACACTGCCAGCGTCGATACAACAATTACAAATGCATTTATGAGAGACCTGAATACCCGGGCCACTGGTGCAAATATGGGCGGCTCTGATATTCTTGAAGTCTTTTCAATCTATGGACAGGCATCAACTGGGTCTGTTGAACTATCTAGAATTTTAATTAAATTTCCCACCGCTCAGATTTCTAGCGACCGCACCGCAGGAACAGTTCCGGCTAGCGGTAGTGTCAATTTTTATCTGCGCATGTTTAATGCTCGTCACGCACTGACGACACCAAGAAGCTTTTCTCTTGAAGTTTTGCCAATTTCCACAGATTGGCAAGAGGGAATTGGTATGGATATGGATGAGTATCTAGATTTTACTCACGGCAATCCCGGCGCCAATTGGATGTCGGCGTCAAATTCAGCAAAGTGGACAATCCCGGGCGGCGATTTCTATACTGCATCTTGGGGGCATACAATTTCTTTCACCAAGGGTCATGAAGATATTGACCTCGATGTTACAGAACTTGTTGAAGAGTGGATGAGCAGCGACGAATTGACAAACTATGGTGCTCTAATCAAGTTGATCGGAACACAGGAAGGCTTTTTTGATGATAGAACCTCGGATGCATCGATCCCCAACTATAATGATGGACCGATCCTACACAACGTAACAGGGGCTACAACTTCGTATTTTACTAAAAAGTTTTTTGGCCGCACTTCAGAATATTATTATAAGAGGCCGCACATTGAAGCTCGTTGGGATTCTTCTGTTGCAGATGATCGTGGAAGATTTTTTTATAGCAGCTCTTTAGCCGAAGAGGACGACAACCCGAATACGGTTTATATGTACAACTATTATCGTGGGCAATTAAGAAATATCCCGGGCGATCCTAGTTCTGTGTATGTGGACTTATATTTACCAAGATCTGGAAGCAATGTGCCGGCAGACACATCTGGAGACACCAATACCGGTGGCGGCCGCCTACCAATTTCTGTAAGAGACAGTGATATATGCGCCGGCGGCTTTCCTGCCACTGGAAGTAAAGTATCTACTGGAATTTACAAATGCTCTTTAAGCGTCACTGCAGGTGTCACTCCTGATAAAAAATTGTTAGATGTTTGGCATGGCGGCGATGGTGGCAAAACATATTTTACAGGAACAATCTTTCCAAGAGTTCACAAGGCTAGCAATTATAAACCAGACAAGCAATATGTCACATCTATTTCAAACCTTGGGGCGATCTACAAAGACAATCAGACTGTTCGCTTTAGATTGTTTGTGCGAGAAAAAGATTGGAGCCCAACTATTTATTCTAAAGCAACTGCCAATATAGAGAATTATATAATTGATAGCGCATCTTATCAAGTTTATAGAGTTATTGATAACTTAAAAGTTATACCACACAATACAGGAAGTGATTTAGCAACTTTGTTATCATATGATGTTTCTGGAAATTATTTTGACTTAGACATGTCAATATTGCAGCCAGATTATGCATATGGTATATCTTTTGCATATTACGATCCAACACTGTCTTCTTGGGTTGAACAAAAAGAGAGATTTAAGTTTAGGGTAGAATAGAATGAGTATTAAAAAGCTTTTCGATGAAGGGACTTCGCTCAAGGTTTTACCATCGGCTGACTCGCAGACCATTTTCGAAGAAATAGAGTCTCCAGAAACGATCAGGCAAAAGAACATTGATCGTGAAACTTTTATTCCACCCATAGAATTTGTTTCAGCGTCAAGTTTTGCACGGTTTGGTTCCGCAGAAAAATACTGGAAATATGCAATTGAGAGAGTTTATAAGCAATATCCATATGATGGTTCTGAAGCTGAAGTAACAGAGTTTAGAAATAAATCGGATTATTATGATAGGTTTATATTTGATTACAAATATCCTAGGACGACCGGTCATGTTATATTTTCCGCAGACCCAGACGGCTGGGGAACTCAGCAAAACGAGGCTAGTGGATATGGTCTTTCGGATTCACCACAATATATTTATATCAAGGGTGGCCCTGGAACCGGCTCTAGTGAAATCGTAAGCGGCTCTCTTTATGCCGCGTTTACTGGATCTGCCAACGAATATAACGACGATATTTATAGTTTTGCTGGTCAACTAGCCGCTGGTCGAAAGGGCACAAGAGGCTCAAACCTTAGAACAAACCTAACTGGCGGCGTTACAGTGGAGTTTTGGCTTAAGAAGAACGCCTTTATGACCGCTATAGACGACAATAGTACAACCACAAACGAAGTGCTGTTTGATTTGTGGAACTATCAAGGCGATACTTCTGCGGATAGTTATGGACGATTTAGAATCGAACTTAGCGGAAATGTTACAGGATCAACAGAATCCCCATTTTTTGTCACAATAAAGTCTGGCTCTCACGGCTTTTCAAATTTGCAAATTGGCGAAAATATCTCAAAATCAACAGTTGCAACTGGCGAGTGGAATCATTATGCATTTGTTTTATATAATAGTAGCTCAACCGCTACTGATGGAATTGTAACTGAGCTTTACCTAAATGGAGAAAAAAATCAAACAATAACCACGGCCGGCTCCCGACCTGATGTAAATGAGATCACTGGTGCCCTAGTAGCAACAATTGGCGCCTTAGTGGCTCCCCATGAAAGCATTTCTTCTACTGATAGAGGGTGGGGCCAACTTTCTGCATCGATCGATGATTTTAGATTTTGGAAAGTTAGAAGAACGCCTCAAGAAATTAAAAAGAATTGGTGGACAAATGTTCGTGGTGGTGCAAACAATGATCTAGCAAATACGACACTTGGTGTATATTACAAATTTAATGAAGGAATTACTGGAACTTCAAGCGTTGATTCTAATATTTTAGATTACGCTGGTCGTGTCACGAATGGCGATTTTGTTGGATACACGTCGAGTTCTAGACTGACATCTTCGGCCATAAACGATTATACTGGCTCTTCGCTATCGCCAGAGTTTAAAGATCCAATTGTTTACTCATTCCATCCGGATGTTAAAAATCTGAAAAGCGATCTGATGCACACTGGCTCTTTTTACGATCAGCAAAATTACAATTCGCTAATCAACATGATTCCCACATGGATTATAGAAGAAGATGAAAGAACTGGTGGCGGCGACTTAAGAAACATTGTGCAGATTATGGCTTCCTATATGGATAAGCTATACCTTCAAATTCAATCTTTGCCAAGATTGCAGAACACAACTTATCTAAGTGCCAGCTATAAGCCATATCCATTCGCCAGTCACTTGTTAGAATCGAGAGGTTTTGGTGCACCCGAGATTTTTGTAGACGCAGAGATCAGAGAGAAAATTTTATCTAAGACTGATGACGATGAATTTGATATAAAGCTCCATGATATAAAGAATCTTATATATCAAAATATATATAATAATTTGTTGTATATCTACAAGACCAAGGGTTCTGAAAAATCAATTAGAAACCTAATTCGCTGCTATGGAATTCCTGAAGATCTAATCACTTTGAATTTATATGCAGACGATTACACATATGCTCTGGAGGATAACTACAAAGACGGAATAATCAGGAAGAGTTACGCCAATTTCGCTCAAACGGGATCTGATGGTTTTGATGCGTTTGGCGCAACAGTCTACCAATACCCCGATTCCACTCTTGACGATGCCGAATCTACTAGCGGGTTTTTGTCTGGATCAAGTCTTTCTGGTTCGAATGAAGATCATGCAGATTTTCTTGGCTTTACCGTTGAGTGCGAGTGTATTTTTGCTAGAAAGCCAGAATCAAAAAATCCAGGCTACTTCTACACTCCCTTTGTATCCTCTTCGTTATTTGGGATGCATACGGCAAACTCTTCTGATGACACCAGCTTAACTTGGGGTGATGCACAGGGTAATGATTTTGCCAATTTTCAAGTCTATGCAGTTAGGGATACAATTGAGTCACGGCATGCATTTTTTGTATTAACTTCATCAGCTTGGGATACTGGAACTACTACTGCTGATACAGGTAACGCCGGCGGATATGGTCCGATACCGCCGCTAACATCGAGCGGGTATTTTGATGTATATGATGATTCTAAGTGGAATTTTACTATAAGAATCACACCCAGCTCATCCTTAAAATTGGACGACTTACCAGAATATAGCCCCCTTGGTGCTGTCTCTGGCGCCTCCGACGCAATTGCTGGCGCCGGAACAACTGAGACAGATTATGTGGTGGACTTCTTTGCATACAATGCTGTTGGAGAGGTTATTCAAAATGAATTTAGCGCTTCTACAACTATTCTGCCCGGCGCCGGAAGAGATTTCATTCGATCTGCAAAGCGAATGTATCTTGGGTCTCATAGAACTAATTTCAATGGCGCTGTAAAACAGTACTCAGACGCAAAGGTTTCGTCTCTCCGGGTTTGGCATACAGCCTTGACAAAACAGGAGATAAAGGCCCATGCAATGGACCCGATGAATGTCGGTGTCCGCGGCCCATACGAGAGTGGCTACGGCCTACAGAAGTCAATTGCTGGATCATTTATTCCGAGAATGGACACGCTAGCGTTACATTGGAATTTCAACAAGGTGACCGGATCCGACGACAGCGGCCAATTTACCGTTCTTGACATGTCTTCCGGATCAGTATCTAAGAAAGATAGATATCGCAAAGAATGGCTTGGCAAGATGGCTCACAATAAGCACCACGGCCGCGGCGATAAATTTCCAACTGGCAATTCAAAAGTGATAGAAAAGAGATACGTCCAACAGAGTCAGCTTCGTCTACCAGAAGTCATGCAGAGTGCAGATATGGTTCAGATTGTTGATGTTAACAAAGAGATTTTCACCAGAGATCACAAACCAGTCAGGTTCTACTTCGCAGCAGAAAAGAGCATGTATCAAACAATTTCGAAAGAAATGTTGACCATGTTTGCATCTATTAAAGATTTTAGTAATCTTTTTTGCGAACCGGTAGAGAAGTATCGCGATAGATACAAAAAGCTTGAAAAACTAAGGCAACTGTTTTTTGATAAGGTTGATAATGAACCAGATTTAGATCGTTATATTGAATTTTATAAGTGGGTAGACGCTTCATTATCTGCCATGATTCTACAATTGGTTCCCGCATCTACACTATATTCTAAGAATATTAGAAACCTTGTTGAGAGTCATATCTTAGAAAGAAACAAATATAAGCACAAATTTCCAAACATTGACACAGTACACTCAACCGAGGGTTCAATTAAGGGTGTTGAAGAGCAAGCATATAGTTGGAGGTATGGCCATCGTCCTGTGTCTGGTGAAGAGTCAGACAATGCACGCTGGTGGAGAGAAAGGGCCGAACGCACTGGAGAGAAGCCTTCTTCTGGTGTCACCGCGGTCGATGAAGCAAGAGATACAATTAGAGAAAGGGTACATGAGTCCAATCGCCCGAAACCAATTACACCCACCACTGTAGGCCCATATCAGCACAAGGAATCTGATGCGACAATTAAATTAAGAAAATCGGATGGCACAAAATACGAACAGTCTAGATACACCAGAAGGGCACTAAACAGAACATATAGATTTGTCCCTGAACAAGACCCTAGTATGGGGTCGGTCCATCAGGGGTATACTGATCATCTAAACAAGAGACGCTCTTATGTATTCAGTCAAGTGTACCCCCATGGACCTGTTACGAGTCTTGGGGTCCCAGTCAATGTTCTTTTGGCATTTGCCGAGAAATTAAAAAAATTCCAAGACATTAGTGATGAGGAGACGCCAAAAGAACTTGTTAAGAGAAAATATAGCTTTCAAGTTAGGTCTGGGCGCCACTGGGAATCAACAAAAGATCCATATTTAGACAACGTTAAAGGTCATCTCATTATGCCGGTTAATGTTATCAGCGCTAGTTCGAACGTAACAACGGGATATCAAAAGAATGTTGCCGAAGGGTTTATATCCGGGGCAATTATAACAAATATTCACCACGATGTTTATGGAGATATAACTCCAGGCGAGTCGGCATTACAAGGCCCGTTTACCGAAAAATATGTCGGTGGCCACCAGTCTCGACATGTCGATGTCAATAAATATGATACAACATTGGTTACGTCTGGTGGTGCCGGCACATTAAATAATTTGGATGATCCGTACACTAGGCCCGAAGCTTGGAGGCTGTTTCTCTATAAGTTGTCATCCTCAATAGCATCTGGAGTTACAACAACCGATTGTTATGATGATCAGGGCGCCTTGGGTTTCGTTGGGCCTGATTATCCGTGGGCCAATGAACACAAATATCCACTAATCGAGACCAAACGTGCCGTTTATTTTAGAGAACCATTGGCAAAGAGACCAGTGAACATTAGAAATATACAACAAAAAACTGGTTCAACAATTATTGGAAATTACACAGAAAATCACGAAGTTGTACAAGCTGCCGGCCGCCTGGAAAATAATTTATATTTTAAAGAAAACAGTGGAGTACGACTCCCAGACCTTCTACACAGCAATAGTTTAGGCAAGACGACAAATGTACACACTCTTGTTGCAGTTGGTATTGATGACAACCCCGATAACAAGCTTGGAAACTCTTTTGGAGGCCCCCCCGGGTCAAATGTTAGCCTTCGAGTTAACGCCCAAGGAAACTCAATAGCGACGATGTATACGCTATCTGAGCGAGGCATCTTGGGCCCAGATGTAAATGCGCGCAACAGAACGGTAATTGCATCTAGATTTTCAGCCCCAGGTGGGCCAGAGGTATCGACAAGGGGTTATTTGGATATCGCCTCAGAAGAATATTCAGTCTACAATTCAATTAATTTTAGAAACTTATCTGTGCGTGCTAGCGCAAGTGGCGAAAACACAACGATTAAAATGTCGAATCATCTTAGTGGCACTGCAGCCTCTGCCCGTGCTCAACGAGACGGGCTGAGATCTCTGCTGTCAAGAAGAAGCGGACAATTTGGTCACGACCCAGAATATGGATCGGTTACAGCCAATGAATACGTTCAAATACCCGCATTTCACAAAATTCAACGAAATACGCTTAAAAGAATTGAGCTATCTGGTCAGGGTACAACCTTTAAGGGCGCCTCCGGAGACGATAATGATCCACAACAAAGTTATATTACCGCCTCTGTTTACGATAATTGGTGGATTCAGCACCCAATTCCACAGTCTGATCTAGGATATGCTTGGATTACAGCATCAATTGCAGACAATCCAAGATTTTTTGGCCATGCACCTGTTGCGGGAACGATATCAAGTTCCGCGGACGGTCTTGTGTCGGCTCTTAATTTCGTCAGTGCAAGTGACTTTGGCTCATATTATGTATCAAATGGCTTAAGATTCGTGACTGATTTTGGCGAGAATCATGCTGATGGAGATTTGAGAACTGCCTTTGCGCCATTAAATACAAATATTAGAGAGCCGGTAACAGCATCAGATAATATGTTGGGATACCCACTGACCAAGGACGTGGGCAGATATATTAATATTGGAAATGAAGATGGACCTCTGGTTCCTGCTGATACCTTAAAGCCCGGCGGTGGATTGGTTAAGAGATACAGCGCTGTTGGCCAAGCTTCAACGTTGAATGCTTTGTTGTTACACAGGAACGGACCTTACGGGTACCCAACTTTTAAACAAATTAGGACTGGCGAACACCCGATAGCACTTTATCATCGACGTAACAACAACATAACTACCCTCAAACCAGGAAAAATAATTCGCACGACTGAGGTTGGTGAGCATAAAGTTAAGGTATCTAAGACCGAAGGGATTAGGGTTTTCTTATCCGGCACTCAAGCTGTTTCTATGAAATACCATCCAATGAGCATTGCGATCAATGTTGCTACTCCGGAGATTGGCGCCAAGACCAATCATGGTGCAATGTGGTCTAGCAAGACCTTTACTATGAGGGTAACTCACGGTAACAACATTGCGGGATATGATGATAAAGAATTGGCGATTAAGTATTTGCCGATATCACCAACAAGACAAGCATATGATGAAATAAAAGAACTATATTTAAACCGCACTCAAGCAGCCGCGGCCAATACGGTTCAGTCCTTTTCAATGCTCAGATATAAAGAAACTGTCTGGCCATCTGGGTTAAACATGTTTATGGCACGAAATCGTGGCAGAACCGATTATCAAAACAACTTCTGGCGCTACACCCAAGCTGATCGTGAAACTTTGGGAAGTTCAATTCCAATCGTTATGGGCCCGTTGGTAACCGGAAGCTCTTGGCCTCTCGAAGAGGCGCCTAGAGTATTTAGCGCTGCTGCTATTGGTGCGACCGTATTTATTACAGCCAGCGGAGATGGCAGCAAAACAGTACGAGATACTGATGTAAAAATTCATCATGAAGATGACCTTTCGGTACCGAATTCCTACTATGGCGGTGGCGAACTTGTCGGCTTATATAGCCAGATACATGCTGTTGATGATGATGCAGATCCGGATAAGTTTATTTTAGCAGGGCCGCAGTATTCAAGGTTTATGACAACTTGTATCTCTGGTTCACTGACATCCACCGCAGGTATTAAAAATGCCTCAAATGGTCGCGTTCTTTTGGGCCTCTCTGATAACAAAGTTACAGCCGGTATTGCGAAAAATTTATATGGAGACTCTTTTGGAGCCGCCAACGCCGACATTAGAAAGATTCACGTACCTTTGGGCGTGACAAAATGGGAGGCAAACAGCCTCGCCGGCTGCTGGGCCCAAACAGCGAGCGCGGAAACTAATTCAAAAACCGGCAGAGACAACACGGTAACATCTTTGCACTTTGTATCGCAGGCGGTTGACCCTTGGTATAAAGATTATGATAGTTATATTCTCGACCTAAGAGCGCAATACAAAGATTATTCAGTAATTCCAGAATTTAGAATTAGTGAACATATGGATTTCTATCTTGACAGTGCTCAAGGGAATTTCCGAGTTGACAATTCTGCACTTTTTGAGATCCCGGGAACACCCAACACTTCAAACTCTATACCGCAAAATAGTAGCCAAGAAAATTTCTATACTATATTTTCGAATTCAGATGTTATGAAATACTTAGGCCTTGTCGTTAGCGACCATACAGAAATGGTTGACCCGTCTGAGATTTCTCTGACCATGAAGGCTGCGGTTAAATTTATGCCATATGACAATTTTTATCCGGCGCAATATTCTGTTAAAATGGCTAATGAATATTCAGCATCTCATCTTGCCGGCGCTTCTGTAACTGGCGAGCATTCTACAAACAAGAAGGCCGCCGTAAGACCGCTGTGGCAGTGGTCATTTGCTCCGGGGATATTTTATAACACAGTTAAGGCAGGTGTGGCATGTGATTATCCAATTTGGACATCGCCAGATCGATTTATCAGACAACAGGTCCCACAGACGGACTATCATGCGTGGACTGTCGCAGCAAACTTTTCTTGGAATTCTGGTGATGGCTTTGGTACAGATAAGCAGACCGGTCTAGCAAAAGAGAAGGGTGTCTTTGATGAGAGAATTCCATTTGAAGCAATTATCAAACCTCACAATCATTTGCTTGGAACCCCGCTTTACGACAATGAGCCGCACGTATCCGCCTCTTTGCATGTTACTGCAGCTTTTGGTATGCAGCATAAACCACAATATTCTTTGATGGCCAGTCAATTTTGGGCGGAATTGCCAAATTTCTTTTTGCGAGACAGAACATATACCAAGATGACATCAAAAGCCAATTCCGACCTAAACCTTAGTTTGCAAAAGAATGAAGTTTATGGAATGAGAGTTATCATGTTCAATGAAACTAAAAAGGATAGAGCGTGGCATCTAGAGCCTTTTATTGGAGTGACCGCTGGAACCGCGTCAGAAAGGGGTGGAATAAAATATGACCTTCCTCAGCATGGGATTGCGACAGTTGCTAGCACGAATGGTATTGAGTTGTTGACGATGTACAGCCGACCCAGCGCTTTCGGGCCACCTATGCACGGAACTGATGGCTCCGCGTTGGCTAGTTTTGAGGCCGAGCACCAAGTCGGCGGCTATGACTTTGTAAATGGCATTTATTCTCCATATACTCCACCATATTATGATGGCCATGCATGGGCCGATATTGTATTTTATGCTAAAGAAAGCAAGTCTTATACATTAGAAGATATTATAAACAGTGCATCGGTGAATTATATGAGATTTGATGAAGGCGAAGATGGCGTAACTTGGTCTGGAACCTATGATGAAAATGATTATGCATATATTATCAGTGGGTCCAATCCAAATGCTCCACTTAATGGGGTAAATATTAATAAAAACTCTATGCAAATCAGCTCAAGTATGAACCTATTTGGCGTAGAAAAGGTACCAGTTGTCAGCTCAGTAGATTATACGGATCCTAAAAATCCAAACAATATTGTTACGCGTGAATCTCTATCAAGCGCCTGGACAATGCAAATGAAGGCCGAAACTCCAATTCTTAATTTTGGCATTTTCGGAGCCCGACCGATCAAGGCTGCAAGCGGTACCCTCACTCGGCCATCCAACCAGCTGTCTGCATCTTGTACAAGAGGGATGTGGCACCAGTTTGGAACAATTCCAGAAAATCAAGATATGGGAATTAAGGTGCGAATTAGTGATATTCCAACGAACTTCTTGAAATATAGTCCCCGTGCCGCCGCCGCCAACGGCTTTTACACAAAAAATCAAACTGCAGGACAAGCGGCAAAAATTTATAAGAATATGAAATCCTTAGCTGACTTGGTTGGTTTCAAGAAGGAGTCGACAAGACTGGGTGAGGTGTTAGAAAAGAGCGTTGTCCGAGAAGCTGTTGTTGCCGTGCCGTTCATTCAGGTCGGCGGAAAACGAAAGTTTTTTGAAATACCGAGAGCACAAATAGAGGCACCCACTGATGGCACCTCTATTGCTTCGATGGTTGAAAAGATGGAAAAATATGTATTTCCACCAAATATGAATTTTGTAAAATATGAGGATGTCACACCTTTTGCGATGTATATCTTTGAATTCGAATATAAACTTGATCAATGTGATCTAAGTTATATTTGGCAAAATCTCCCGCCTCGAAACCACACTGTTGTTAAAAGCGCTGAAGCGGCAATTTCACACAAGTTGTTGGCCAACGAGTTGAGGCTTGGCACTGAGGCCTCCGTCATCAGTGACAAGGTACAATGGATGGTTTTTAAGGTAAAGCAGAAAGCAGTTCAGAAATATGAAGATCAGATTGTTGCAATTAACGCGTCACAAAACGATTTTACTAGGTCTAATTTGAATACAAACAAAGACAAACAGGGCAATTCGTTATTAGAAAAGGACATTGATTATACTTATAACTGGCCTTATGACTATTTCTCAATAGTTGAAATGGCCAAACTTGAGGTAGAAGTGGAACTTTCTGCACACGAAGAGACGGTACCTGAAGATGTACAGATCGATTCTAGTTCGACCGATAAGCCACGAATCCGCGGCCCGAAGAAGGTCCGCCGCCGCCGCGATAAGAAAAGGAAAGCGAACTCTGCATCCGGAGTACAGCTCCAAGCCGTAACAACCATCCAAGGCAGTAACAAATGACATTTTTCAATAGCAAAGAGGAGGTAATTGAGATTCAGCTGACCCCATATGGAAAGTACAAGCTTTCTAAAGGGGACTTTACACCGATTTCTTATGCCTTTTTTGATGATAACATATTATATAACGCTGAGCTATCCGCCGGCGAATCTATACATGAAATACAAAACTCTTCAGAACCTCGTATACAGGAGCAAACACCGTCTTTAAAGACACAATGCACTTTTCGTAGTGTAGACTTTAGAGATAATGAACATTTTTATGATAACAACAACCCACTGATTGAAACGAAATATGGCTTATTGAACGATCTGGGCAATTGCAAGCTCTCGTCCGATATGGGCCCTGCTTGGGACATTAAATTTTACAAAGGCGAAATGATTCCCGGTAAGACGATTGCTTATTTAACGGGATCAACTCCACAAACCCAAGCCGAGGTCGACGCAGGCGAGACCCGACCTTTGGAACACGCCTTGTTGAGAATCCCTCAAATTGAAGCTGAGGCGATGTATAAAACATATATTTTGGATATTAACAATATATCGCCCAACTTTTTGGCCGAGCTGGAACTCCCCTCGCACATTAGTGGAATAACGTTTAGCGCACTCCAAGAGGGGAACATACCAACCGTTACATCGCGAATATTTAATGATGGCTCGTTCTTTAGGGTGAAGGAAGATTATTTTATAATTGATGTTAATGAATTGAACGTTGATTTTAAAGTGTCCAATTTTGATGTAGAGCTTTACAGGTTTGAAGAAACAGAGAATCCAGATGGCGAAAAAACTACAGAATTGATACCGCTAACTTTTCTGAAAAAAATAGTTAGCATCAAAGATGATCTATTATTAGATGAATCAATCGTAAACTATGAATATGAAATAACCGATCAAGCTTCTGAGTATTATTTTGAAGTTTCGGTTGATCATGAAATAACAAGGCAAGAGATCTGCGAAGCAGTGGGCGATCTTAAGTCTGCTGGTTATCTCGTAGATTCCCCCGTACACTGCGAGGAAGACGCCCGCGGCAAATTCTATGATATCTATAATTATACCACAATAGGAGACAAAGAATGCCCAGACTAATGCCAAACCCAAAAATTAGGGAAGTCACAATTAGTGGCGATACGTCTGGCGATTTTAATGTTAAGGTTGTGTTGGCCCTACAAGATACGGTCGACTCTCTTGGAATCAATACAGAACTGTTCCAGTTTATGAAAGGTCCCTCCTCTTCTGTGGGGGACCTGCTTGAGGCTCCCGATTTAACAGATTATATCACATTGCGAATCATTCAGGTTATGTCACCTATTGTTACTGAGGCATACCTTGACAATTTCACTCCAGACTATAATCTGGCTATCGCTCAAGCCGGCTTGATAGCAGCAGAGCCTCAGCCAGAAGACTACGAGGCTGGGGCAGACGATTCACAATATGTAATTGATCATGACGATTGGGAAACACAAACTGGCTATTTGGCTTCTGGGCGGTGGTACAAAACAGAAGATATTCCACTAAACGACCACGGATTTGATGGTATTGATAAATATTACGATACTGTGTTGTCCGAAGGGATCGGTGCACCCGGCCATGATCGAAATAAAAAATACACTGTTTTATATTCACGCACATTTAATGTAACGGAAGAGGAAGGTTTCCAAGGTCATTTGGCCTATTTTGCCTTTACCATAATAGATATGCAAGCAATTGCAAGAGATTTTGGCTTAGGCCCCACTGCCATGGCCTCTTCCATATTCGATGCAATATATAGTGACGTTTCATACAATATAGCAATGGATGAATATTCAGCAAGCTCATCCGCAATAGACGATACCACCACAATTTTTGACCTCATTGCAGATGCAGACGAATATGCATATACAGAAGCTGCAGACTGTTCACATTTTTCGCCACTATATTTGACAGCAACCACAATTGAGTCATTATACCCAGAGGGTTGGGGTGGAATTCCGTGGACTGATGAGCGGGTAGAGTGGGGCGTATATTTGAGAGGCGTCTTCTTTTTTGACACAATGAGGGTTGCTAGGTTTGAATCAGGTTTTGGATGGTTGTTGGCGAATGAATCGTTTGCTAGCATGGTTAAAGAACTTAACTTGTTCAGAATAGCTAAAATTGAAATATCTCGATTGACAACACGTTATAATGACGATGGTGAAGCATATGAAGATGAGTTTCTTTATGCTGATATGACTTACGATAATGATTCTGATTTAGAAACGGTTAAATACTATCTTCATGAAGATATTGTTTCCGACTGGACTCGGGCCGCCCCGCGCACCATCTTCCCTAAATATGGAGATGGCAGCACTTTTATTGAAGAAATTGGTCAAATTTTGGGATTTTGCGATGAGGATCATCATCCAATTGAGGGCATATCATTTACAGATGTTGGCAAAGATATAATAGAGAACACAGTACGAGATTGGCTCACGGGAGATTATGTAGATCCTGTATTTAATGCTGGCATGGAGGATGTTATTGGAAGTATTGATTCTGAAGGAGAAATGGATGCTGGAGGCTCGTCCTCGACCGCCGTAGGATATAAAGTATGTCTGACATTTACAGACGAGATAGCCCAATATTTGATCGATTGGTACGGCAGCTTCATTCCAAACATACGGCTTTTAGAGAGGTATTATCACGATTCGTTGCTACCATGCCATTATCATGAATACACAGAAAGTTTTAATGAGGTGTTTATACAGTTTGTAAGTGAAAACTATGGATCCGACTTTCTTACTGGCTCTGGCTCTGGCTCGTTAGCTCAGATTATTATAGACATTTATACATTAAAGATGTGTTTGATACAGTGGGGCGTGATAGCTCCCGAGGGCGAGGGATGGGATGAAGGAATCGGACTTTTATTGGTGACTTTGGTGCCCATGGAGGTCCTAAAGGTGAACGCCCTCCAAAGCACCGCGAACCCGCAGTATATCTTGGATCTAATTAAAATGGCCGAAGAATTGTTGGTCGCCCTTAAATCGGTATTGGAGTCGGTACCGTGGGGTGAGGATACAACGTTGTTGGAATCGTTGGCAGACACCGGAGGGTCAACAGAGTTTTCGGCCACGTACACTAATCAAGTAGAAGTGTGTTGTGGTACAAATTCCGAGGGTACCTATTGGGAAGCATGGCTCCATCCGAGTTTCGAGTCCGGCACCGTTGACATGATGGGCGCCGGTGAATGATAATACTACAATTAAAATTTAAAATTTAATTAATAGGTGATAAACTATTTATTATAGTTGAGAATTAAAAAAAATGGCAAAAAAACGTATAACAGATTCCAGACCTTATCCTGGCGCTTCTGCAACGAAGCGTCGATTGAAAAAAAAGGCAAGAAGAATAAAAAGAAGCACAAAGAAGATAAAGAATTTAAATAATTCTAAAGGTTCTAAACGCCGCAAATCGATGCCCAAGAGATCGATCAAAAAGATTACGTTTTCAAAATATAAAAAGATGATGGATCAGGAATATGATCGAGATTTTACTGGCGAGCAAATGTCCTTGCGCGCCCTTGAGAGTCCTAGTTTAAGTTTTCCAAGAGATGCCGAAGAATTGGCACCCCTTTTGGATCATGATACATATAAATATGCCTACATAAGTCCTAAGAAAATTACTGTAAATGGAAAATCCTATGACCTTAAAAATTTAGGCCCTAGCCAACAAGATCAAAAACTTTTTCAAGAAATAAAATCAGAGATTCTTAAAAACAAACTTAATAGAGCAAATGATGGCGTCAGTAAAAGGGCCGGCAACTATAATGATCCTGAGAGTGATCTGTCTACTAGACAGCAATCGACAAATCAGAATGTCGTTGATGTGCTAGCCAGACTGGGAATGACTTTTGTTAACGATCTTCCACCTCTATTGAACAAAAACTATGAAGGCCGTGAAGTTAGCATCAATTGCCCCCCAGGGCTGGTTGATCCAAAAGAATCTTTGGGCGATGCAACACGTTTTTCGTATGAAAACCTAGATAGTAAAATTGATATCGAGAAAGATGGATCAACTGGCAACAAGAACGTGACCGACCTAGATCAAGAGGTCGACCTTTCTGGTATTGGCACACATTTGATTAATGCCGTAGCGCGCTCTAACTTTAGCAAAGGAGACTTTTCTTCGTATTTTCCAATAGACAAAGCCTCCAGCGATAAAGCTAAAATGTTCAAAGATATAAACTCCTTAGATATTACAAATCCAGATAATTTTTTGGAATCAAATGTTCGCAAAGTCAATGGCAGACTACATCCTGAAATATTGAGAGCAATTCCAAACCAAGTTAAGTCGGTTATGTTGCGAAAATTTAAAGGATCAAGAAAACCAGCTGGATTCGATCCTACCGGATATCATCGCAAAATGACTATGGGTGGCGGTGGCCCCCCACAGGTCAACGAAGCTGAAGATGTCCCCAGCGGGCCCGATATCGCTGAGGATATCGTCTCCGATCCAGCTCTGGCTAATCATATGTTTGAGGCCCTCAAAGATGACATGCTCCTCGATTGGTCGCCAGATGATGCTGCGTTTGGTCCCACTGGCGAAGATGATGCTATTGATCTAACAAGCTTTACGCTACAAAGAGTAGACGTTTTGACTGGATTTCCGCTTGATACTGCGGAGCTGACCAGCGTCTCCGTCTGGTCGCCGGAGATCAGCTACCCCATCTATGAAGGCGAATTTGGCTATGATATGAAAAGTGATCTGTGGCAGACGGTAACTTCTGATTTATTAGACACTTATCAAGCATCTGGTAATTCGATGTTTTGTAGGTTGTCAGAAATTACAATGAACATTGATTGGGATGGTGTTCTCGGCACGCCCGGGCGAGTCGTTGATCCTGACACAGGTGAGATGATAGACCTGACTTCGGACGAATATGCAGAAGCCATGGGCTGGTCAACCGAATTAGGTGCCGATCTCGGAGGTTTCGAGCTTGTCGTGCTGGATAGATATTTTATAATTACACCAGACTCGCTTGAAGAGCAATACGACTTATACGACTCACAGGTAATCTCCGAGGGCAACTACACAATCGGCGATATGCCAGACTTGCTGTTGTATTATCCTATTACAAAAACCAAGGAATTCACAGTTCGCTATCGCCTACCTTACGACCTCGATTGGGAGTGGGCACGGAGTGCGGGCGCCTATGGATCCGCCCGAGTCGACCTCGACGGCGAGGACGCCCCTTCCGGTGCAGAACTCACCGCAATGGGCGGGGGATCGAGCGGGACGGCCGTCGACTGGGGTATGGGAACCTATGATCTTACTTTCGAAGTTACATATGCTGCCCGGGCCGGCATATATAGCGGTTATTATTATACTACAGCCGATGGTGGCCGATTTGTAGGCTACTCAGAAGACGATGAAGCAGTATATGATGACGGTGGAGAGCGGATTTCTGCGTTGAATTCCGCCGCTAGTGATGGTTCTTATCATGATATGATAGATTTTTGTGATATAGTATCAGCCAATGCAGATGGCATGAAAAGTTATTGGAACGACACCCAGTCCTCCACCGGGGACGCAGTCTACATCGGCTCTAATATTACCCCTGTTACTCCGGTTTATTTTCTTTCCGAGTCGGGAGATACTTTTTCGCAGAATATCAAAGAGGAGGGCGCCCAAGCCTTTGGGAGCAATCCCAGCAATAAAGTGATTTGGATTGATCAGTATTATGATGTATCTATCAGCGATATCAACTCTTCGAACGAAATCGAAACAGTCAGCACAAAATGGTATAATCAGCTTGCACTATCAGTAATACAATCTTCGAAGACGGCCTTGGGCGGCACGGCCGCTTGGACAGGGGACATGAAGTTCGCCACCGGATTTGTTCAAGAAAGCTCATTTTCAATTTTATATGCGGATCCTAGTATAATTGATACGGTAATGGATAAGATACAAGCCGAAGCCGGCAATTATACCCTTTATTCACAGGAGGACCCGACTGTCGAGTCACACATAGATGTCTCCTCGTTAGACGATCTGGCCTCGCACTTTGACATGACAGCCGATGAGGTGCTCAGCGAAATTAGAGAAAAACTAGAATATGCTGCCAATTATCCATATGAAGCGTTCAATGGCAGTGTCACACCAACCCACGGAGACCGACTATATACGGCTGCGGAATATGAAGCCCAATTCGGTAGCGACGGTTCTGGAATTTCCAGCGGCGCCGGCACCTTCATGAGCACACCCGGCGCCGGGGGAAGTGCCCGTGGTGCGGTTGTGGGAACCTTGGGCGGAACATCATGGCCAAAGCGGGGTACTTAAGGATAATATAAATGAATGTCAAAAATAGAACATATATAAATCCGGAATTGTTTAGCAATTCTGGCGATCCATTTCGAAGTACAATAAAGAAATATTGGCACGTCGACACCGGCCAATTGCAGTTTGGAGGGGATGAGGCCCCCGGAAGTCCAGCTGCGTCTCCCACTTCTATGTATGCGATCCGAGGCGCCCCTCACGCAGCCCAATTTGACATCGATGGCGCTTTAGTGTCGCGAATTATCGTGGGTCCGGAATTTCTTCGATCCGAGCCCATGTGGTACAACTACAGACTATCTGCGAAGATAATTGGCAACGAATCCGTGGGCGCCATCGAGGATGACGATCACTGGAGAGAGATCGTTTTATCAATTGTGGACACCGGCACGGAATATGTAGATAGTGTTTTTGATGTTGACCTGCCTATGAATGATCGAGAAGTCGCGGCATCAAACTCGGGTCAGAGCCAGCTAGCTGGCGATGTTGATTATGTATACAACTATTACGAAACAGGGTATGAGGAGTACACACAAACAACAACTGTGTCCGAGACATTGTTGCCAAATTTGTATGTTTTTTCTTCTGCACTTTCTGCAGCCGATGATACTATAATCGAAACCCCCACTGGCGACACGCGAGTAGAAAGGGGCACGGGCTTGGGGTATTTTAAGGATCCGATATTCCTTAAACACATTACTTTGAATAGTGCTTTGTCTGAAGGTTTTATGTATGCTTTACGAATCAAGAAAAATGATGAGGACGAATTTTACCTAACAGCAGATGAGTTCTATTCAATTGAGCGATACATGAGAGAGCATGCAATTGTATCAGCCACCGCCGCAACAAGCCATCTTTCCAGAACGTTGGAGGATCGATTTAGCAATTTGATGTTCCCTGTTGGCTCATATAGCGAATTGGTTTCTTATAATGGTAGTGCGATTTTGTTTCCATTTTACAGTAGAATAACATTTGGTACCGAGGAGACTATAGTTAGAGACAGTTCTATGTGGCCCGCCGACAGTACGACTGGTGAAAGTTCTCAAATAAAAGATTTGTTTACGGAAACGAACCTCTTTTGTTCTTTTATGCAAGATATGATGGAATCATTTTTCTTAGCTAGTGAGGGTGAGACTTCGGTAGTCGAGGAACAATATTCAGAAGTATTTAGGCGTCCAATGTTGGCGGCCGATGATTCCTTAGACGGTATAGTTACCACTAACAGAGAAATACCACTACGAGGACTTGATATGACTGAGTGGTGGGAGAACTATTATGCTTCTTCTGGTACCGTGTCAAATGCTATGTCTGTAATATTTGGCAACATGTCTATGGAAACGCGCTTAGCCACTAGTGAGGATTATGTGGTCTACAAGAATATGTTGATGATAATTTTTGCTGCAAAGCTTCGAAGCATTATAGCAGAAAGACATAGAAGGTTTGATGATATTTTAAGTGGCGCCAAGTCATATGCAGAAACTGTTATATACAGGATTGCAAAATTCGAGGGCAGATTAACTGAAACTCAGACAAAGACCGAGATCCCCGTCCAGAATTTTTGGATACCAGATACAAATGAAACTGAATTGGTTGACATCATTGATACACAAGTTAAGTTTGATAAAGACTATACTTATATTGTTTATGCATATAAGATTGTTATTGGGACAAAATATGGATATGAATCGGTAGCAACCAGTCGTGTTGTAAGCAGAACAGATCCGAAAAACACTGCGGCCGGCCTAGAACCGAGGCTGTGTGTCGAATTGGTAGATACAACGACTAACGAGATAGTTGAGCAGCGATTGCCATTTAATTTTGCCGACACCGATGCGCTAACACGAAATACGACTTATTTTTATACAGATGAAGATAATGAATTCATAGCAGAATTTGATATTGTTTTCGCCCCTTCAATCAGGGTATATGAGATTCCCTATATGATATCGAGAGGGGCGATTGTTGATTCGCCGCCCATTGCTCCCGAAGTAACAATATTTCCATATAAAGGCACCACCGACAAGATAAAATTATTTATGAAGGGCGCGATAGGAGAACTGAGCTTAGAGCCCATAACATTTGTTCCAGAGGAGGTCGATGCGATCACAAGATTTCGAGACTCGCGAAATGTTAGCAGAGCAACAGATGAGATTACATATAGATCGGACGATTATCCAAAGTCTTTCCAGGTCTACAGGACCACGGTTAAACCAACTGATCCGAATTATTCTGACTTTATAGGAAAATTGTATAAAACTGTTTCAACAAATTGGCAAGATTCCGGGGAGGTACAATATGCAGCTGCAGCTGCTCTTGACGACGAGATTTCGCCAAATAAGAAATATTATTATGTTTTTAGGGCAGTTGATGTACATAATAATGTATCATATCCTTCCCCCGTATATGAAGTTGAATTAGTTTATGATGGCAACTCTGTTTATCCACTAATTAATACAATTGAGTTGGAAATTCCAGATGGCAGAACATATAAGAAGTCAGGAAAGAGGCTGCTTAAAATCAGACCAGTATTGGATCAGAGAATAATGGATGAGTATCATAGCGGTTTTGATAGCATAGAATCAGCAAAAGAACTAATTATAACTAATGACCCGCCAGAGATTGATCTAAAATTGGGAACAGCAGAGAATCCAATCTGGGGTCAAAAATTCAAACTTCGCTTGACTTCAAAAGATACAGGTAGAAAGGTTGACATTAACTTTGAATTTAAGAAACAACATGTTGTAACTCAATTTGAAAACACATAGCGTTTATTAATATTTGATACTAATTATAGGATGAAGAGGTAATAAAATGGCATTTTTAGATAATTCCGGTGACATCATACTGGATGCAGTCTTAACCGATACTGGAAGATTTAGATTAGCAAAAGGCGACAATAGCTTTAGAATTAAGAAATTTGCTCCGTTTGATGATGAGATAGATTATACACTTTATGATTTGAATCATGCTAGCGGTAGCGCGTATTACGATATACAGATTTTGCAAACACCAATACTTGAGGCATTTACCAATAACGCCTCATTTGCACATTCAAAATTGGTGTCCATTCCAAGGACAAACATCTTGTACATGCCCGTGCTTAAGCTAAATGAGTTGCACGGCTCAACATCAAGACACTCTAATTCTTCGTTTGTTGTGTGTGTTAACAAAGATACCGAGGACGCCCTCGGCGGCACAACCACTGCAACAACGGTGACTGGAATTTTATATGGCGCCACGTTGGCAAATGCGAACTATATCAGAGTAGATTCAGGATTGGACACAGATTTTGAACTTTCGCCATCTAGGACAATACCGTCAGATCTGGTAGAAACGCAGTATATGGTTAAATTAGACAGAAGGTTTGGTACTCCAACAAATCCTAGGACCAATACAAGGTATACGCCTGCTTTCGTTGACGATGATCAAATTGCCACGTATATTATTCCTGGCGCACCAATAAACGACACAGGCCGATCTGAGACGACGCAAGTAATCCGCGGCCCCCGGGGCACAAGATTGGATGTGGCAATTGCCGCTTCATTGGATTTGGCGTCAAGTGATACATTGTTTACGAATATCGGATTCACAGAATCAGATGGAACTTACGTTTCTGGTGTAACTACCAAAGGCTTGGACGCTACTTTAAGAATAGAAGGGATGACTATCGGAAGCAGCATTGATATTCCTTTACGATTTGTTAAGAAAAGTTAATTAATAGGATAAAAACATGGCATCAGTTTATAAAAGCTTTACTAATAGCGATATTATTTCAACACGAACACAACTACACGAAGCAATTCCATTGACTGGAACAATTGTTTCTGGAACATATAGTGAAAATAATATTAAGAACTATTCACACGGAATGTTTCAATCAGTTTACGATTATCCGTATTTAAGTTCTTCGTCTAATCACATCTTTGACATTGCAGTCGGGTATTCGAACAATTCTAATCTAAGTGCTAGCACTGCGACTCAGAATGCAAAAAAGATTAATATGTACAATCAAATGGCCCAAGTTTTGGTTGGGCATGACGAGACAGGTGCAATTAGAGAGTTTGACGAAGATGGCAACATAATTGCCGGCGGCACCAAGATGAAAGAGGTTTTCTTTATTAACTTCTCTCGCTTGCTTGTCAAGGACGAAATTAAGAAGGGTTCATACTCAATGATCGTGGCCACTGGGTCCACTTACGCTCATGGGTTTGATGGCGCTGCCGAAATAACCCTTAGCGATTCGGGATCTATTACCTCGTACAAGTCCAACTCTCCAGCCGGTGAATATGGGTTCTTGTACGTTGAAGACACATTAGATGTCGGACGCGACGAGGTTCCTGTAGGGTTAATTTATTATCAAGCTGGTATTTGCGTCTTGACCGCTTCTGTTTTTGCGTCTGGTTCAGTCGGCGCCGATGCTGGGGGCGACACCAGCGATCATCAGGGCCTTGCCGATGTCGCAGCCGACGCATATTTTGGCTCCGCTCTTGCCGGCGATGGAAATGACGCATATGCGACCGTTCGCAAATCGCTCGTCAGTGGTTCAATTTCTGGATCTTGTAACGGCCTGAGAAATAGAATTAAGAACATCCAGTTTAACAATACTACAGAACTTCACTCGACAATTTACTTCTGCAGAATCAATCATAACGAATACAATTACAGCGCAAACCCAACATATCTGACAGCTAGTAAGCTGCGCGTAAAGCAGAAGTCAACAGACAAGCCAGTGTCATACGTCACAGGCATTGGACTCTACAGTCAGCAAAACGAGCTATTAGCCGTAGCGAAATTATCAGAACCCCTTAAAAAGACGCCGGTCAACGAGCTTACCCTTAGAGTCAGGCTCGACTACTAAGGAGGCGGCTCCATGCCGAAATTCAAATTTAAGCCCGGCGACATAATCAAGAACCAGATAAAAGCTCATCCTCGATGTGAGTTTTTTATTTGGGATTCTAGAATTTTCTACAATAATCGTACTTTAGAGCAGGGCGAAAACACAGATAATATTTTTTCGTGTACCAGTGGCCCATTCAGCGGAAGCATTAGCGGCTCAGGCTTTATATCGTTGTATGAATATAATATCGATCGAGTTCATGATGAGAGAACAGATGGAACGATCCAAAGACATGCTGCCTATATCGGTCCAGACACTGATCGTGTTACGAAGAACAATCTTATCACACCTTATATTATGGCAAGCTCTGATGGCGTTGGTATAAAATTTAAAAATGTATCACCCGACGATTATCGCGCAGTTATAGCAGATTATGACTATGTAGACCCGTCCAGACCGCTGGCCGTGGGTCTCGGCTCTTTAGCCATAACTGGCTCAGCAGTCATGACCTCAAGCATTCATAGGACGTTTTATCCCGAAGATGATTGCGATGACAACAAATGCAGAAAGCACATCAGATCCTTAAGAAATGTTTTAGGACACTATGTGCCCCTATCTCCACATTTTTCGTTCCAGCGTTCCGACGACAATGCCCGTCCAGCACTTGAAGATCGAGTGACCTATAACGGAGAGACGAGAGACTTCCTAGCCCATCCTGTCAATATGATTAGCGTTCCATCAATATTTTATGGATCAACAATTAAAAGAGGATCTGTCAGCTTAAAGTATTATATCACAGGTACTTTAATTGGCGAATTGCGAGACGATAGGCAGAACGGTACACTGATCCAAGTAGGCCCCACCGGTAGTGTGGGTTCTGGATCCACAGCCGGCATAATAATGTACAATGAAGGAATTGTATTGCTAACAGGCAGCTGGGATCTGGGCAACGCCAAAGAAGATGGCAGTGGTTCTCCGTTACATAAATTGGATTATAAAAATACAAATGCTAGCTTTTCAAGCAATGCTGTAACATCATCTTGGTTATTTTTTGGCGCAGGTGGTAATGATGGAACCGGCTCACAGAATGATGGTTCAACAAGTCCCGGTAATTATAATCGAGTATCTGCTAGTTACAACTTTTCTTTTCAAGGGACATCGTATGTTCCAACGTTAACAATGTTTGCGCATGCGCCAAAGGGCAGGCTAAATTATTCAAACAATGTAACATATTTAACTCACAGCTCTGCTGGAAACTTTCGAAAACCCAAAAAATCAAATATTAGATTTATAGAACAAAGTCAGGTTAAAATTAAAAATACCGTGTCTTCTTCTGTACTTGATGCAACGGCAAGTTTTGCAAAACAGACCTTTATTAGTAAAATTGGAATCTATGATGAGAATGATAGGCTAATTGCAGTTGCTTCGGTGGCAAAACCAGTTAAAAAATTGGAGAATAGGGATTATACTTTTAAGATAAAGCTGGACATATGAATGATTTTGGGATTAGATGTTTCGACCAGTATTACTGGCGCCACGCTGATAGATGAGAATGGGGACATTGTTTTTAACGAGGCGTGGGATACGAGGAAGTTTAAAGATTTTTTTGACAAAGCAGAGTTTATAAAGGAGAGAATAAAACATGTTTATGGGAATTTTGGCACTCACCATGGTAATGTTCACGATATCGGCATTAGGCATATTTTTATCGAGCAATCGCTCCAATCTTTTAGAAGCGGCTTTTCTTCGGCAAAAACACTTTCTACATTATCGCGGTTCAATGGGGTCGTTTCCTGGATATGTTTCAACTATTTCAGAA
>Ga0098040_1000122_pt1 | contig 37543 bp, 38 predicted proteins | sample 7_EtaG_FD_75065 | JGI IMG/M metagenome (GOLD analysis project Ga0098040, IMG submission 75065) | Marine viral communities from the Subarctic Pacific Ocean - 7_ETSP_OMZ_AT15161 metaG | ecosystem: Environmental > Aquatic > Marine > Oceanic | place: Pacific Ocean | collected 2015-01-08
GTACTAAAATTATTTTTACTGTTGATGAAGATTATGATGGAGAAGTGTATGATCCTACTTCTAGTACAAAACAAACGATTTCTTGGCAAGCTCGTTTAAAAGAACTTAAAGAAAAATATGGTGATAATTATAAAGAAAGTCCTGCTTATATTAGTGAAGTACCTATCGTAGCTAAAGATAGTTCAGGAAGAACATTATTTTATCTTCACGATGCTAATTGGATGACTGAAGAAAATTTAGCAGGAACAGAAGAAGAAATTATTGCTGATAAAAAAGAATTACTTAATACTCGTTTACATATAGTAAAAGAAGGAGAATTAAAGAGTGAGATTACGTATAAAGGAGACGGACATCTTTTAAGAACTAAAGATAATGAAAATATTCCAGTATCAGAAGCTATGGAAGATCCTGAATTAGTTCTTGGTATAGGAAAAAATGGTGTTTTAACAACAAATAATAAAAAAATTGAAGGACAAAGTGTAAACACAACAAACCCTTCAGATGGTGCAGTATATGCAGTTATTCCTATGAGTAAAGGAAAAACTATGAGAGTGCCTTTAAGTAGACAAAATTTGTCTGAAGAAGTTTCTGATTCTATATATAATGCTATTGTTGGGCATCTTTCTGGGGAGGAGACTAATCCAATAGTAAAAGCAATATATAATGAAACAGGCTTAGATATTACTAATACTGCGGGATTAAGAGAATATATATCTCAATTTATCTATTTATTTCCAACAGAAGGCCAAGAAGGTCTTGCCACTATTTTAGCAGGAAATACTAAAGAATTTACTTCTAATAATGGTATTATTACTATTACAGGTAACGGTGTAGAATTTGGAAGACCAGGAATAGGGCAACCAGGAAATAGAGTTAAAGTTTTAAGTCAAAATTTTACGGAAAATAATGCTTCAAATCTATTAGCACTAAAAAAATTCTTATCTAAATATGTTAAAACTAATGCAGATGCAAAAAGTCTTAATGCAAATAAACCAGTAGTATTAGTAAATAATAAAGGAGAAACAAATACTGTAGCTTCTTATACTGAGTTTGTAAAAACACAATTTCAAACTAATGTTTTTTCTGTTAATATAGGTACTGAAAGTAATCCTAATTGGATATATACTATACAACCTAGAATTATGTTTAGTACTGAAAATGTTGATAAATCTAAAATAATACCTGTAATAAAATCTGATGTAGAATATGAAGTATCAGAAGAAGCTATTAAAAAAGATAAAGATAAAAAAACTACAGCTAAAAAAGAAAAACAAAGATTTGATGATTGGCAGGTTCCAATTAAAAAAGAAGAGTTTATAGTAACTGATAAAGATGGAGATTCTCAAATATTTACAGCTACAACAAAATTAGATGGAACGATTACATGGACAAGAAAAGGAATTAAAGAAGGAGATGTACATCAACCTGCTGATATAGGCATGATTGGAATAAATAGTGCAAGAGAAGCCTTAAATACTTTTGAAGAAAGTGGACAAACAGTTGAAGTAGGAAAAGTTGAAGGTTATCAAACAATTATGAATCCTAAAAAGTGGAATGGATTAACCCAAGAACAAAAAGAAAGAGTAGATCCTAAAAGAGCAGCAAAAGAAAAACCAACACAACAAACTAGTGAGGTTGAAGTTTTAAGTAAGAGAGAATTGTCAGATAAAGAATTACAAGATATTCTTACTCCTGATAGTTATGTAAGAAGTATAGGGCAAGAAGGATTAGAGGATGCTTTAAAGTCAGGTGTAATTAGACCTTCTGGCACTAAAACAGGTAAAGCTAAGTATAAAGGCACTTTTTATGGTGTAGGACAAAAAGGACTAGCACGTGCATTAGATTACGCAGGTAAAACTAAAAATGGAGTTCTTGTAGTGCTTAAAAAAAGTGACTTTAAAGAAAAGTTTGGAGACACTCCTGGCACAATGGACGCTAAAACAAGAGAACAAGTTGCTATAACTAAAGCAAAAGTTTTAATGTTTGATGATACTACTCAAAAAGTGTATTTATTAGAGCTATATCAACCAACACAACAAAGTAGTAAAAAAGGTCCTGAAATTCAAAATTTAGAAGATATAGTAAATGAACTTACAGAGGACCCTTTATCAAAAAAAGCAGAAAACTTAATAGAAGAAGGAGCTACTCTTGAACAATTAAAAAATATATTAAAGAATATAGAAGATAGTGGGGAAGAGGTAAGTGAAGAAGATCTTAATGCTGTTAAACAAGCTATAAAAGCTATAGAATCTAAACAACCAACAATAACTGTTAGAGACCAAGAAATTACAGGTGATATAGAAGATAGTTCAGATAATGAAGATATGTTTGTGCCTAATTTAGAAGAATTAGGAATTAGTACTATACAAGATTCTGAAGTTATTGTATTAGATGGAGTATCTCCTCAAGAAACTGAAGATCTTATTCAATTTATTTCTAAAAATATTTTCGAAGCATTAGAAAAAAATAGAATAGAAGGTAAAGAAGGAAAAATTGATACTTTAAAAATATTTAAAGAACTTGAAGAAGAGTTTAAAAGATTACGTAAAGAGACTAAAGAGGCTAATATGCCTAATAGAACGGCACGAATAGATAATCTTTTAACACAATTTGATAAAATAAAAATACTAACTAACGAGTATATTTCTTTATTAAAAACTGGAAGAGTATCTGAAGCTAATGCTGATGAAGTTGCTGGAGAATTAGAAAAAACAAATTTCTCTGATGAAGCTACTATTAGTTTAGATTCTAAATCAACTGCTTCCGCACAATTAAGAGCATTTTTTGGATTTACTCCAATAGTAGACTCAAAAGGAGTAGAAATATTAAACGCATTTTTAATTCCTAAAACAGCAAGTTTTGATGTTGTATATAATACTCTTCATGAATTATTAGCAAATCAACCTGCTGATTTTGATATATTAATTCAAACAATGGAAAAAGCACAAGATACTTTTCCTTGGATGAAACCTATTATTGAAAAACTTAAGAATGCTGATAAGAGTATTCAGAATGAGTTTGTTTCTGATATGACAAAACATGCTATTACTATGCAATTGTTACTTTGGAAAAGAACTAAAAACGGTGGATACAGACTAATGAATATAGATGCCAATGCCGCTTCTATACAAGCAAGGTTATTAGGAATGTGGCAATCTAATTTTAAAGGAAATACTTCACAAATATATACAGAAGGATTAAGTTCTAATTTAGTAACTATAGACCCTGATTCAGGTAATTATATTTTTAATGAAGAAATAGCGACTGACCTTAAAAAAATGGCTCTGAAATGGGAAAAAATGTCTGAAACAGATCGTAAAAATATACCTGTAGAAGATTTAGCAGTATGGTTAGGAAATTTTGGTATAGTCCTTTCTGATAATACTTATAAAGCATTAAAAGATGGAAAATATTACAATAATAGAAAAATCTCTTACTCCAATTTATTTACTAATAATAATGGTTTAGTAAAAGTTCTTGCCAAAAAATTAAAATCTGTAGGAAGTAATACTGACATAAGTACTTTAAATTTATTTAGAGATAATGTTATTAAAGCATTAGCAAAATTAGATAGTAGATATCAAGAGAATTCTTATAGTAATTCTTTTAATGCTGGTGGAAAAACTTTATATACTTATACTAATAATAAATATCTTGTTAATAGAATGAGAGATTTATTATCTGTTGATAATATTTTAGCAAATAAATTAAAAGAAATTAGTTTTACAAAAGATAGTTTATGGTTAAATGAATTATTAGCAGATGATGCTTTTAGTGAATCTTTACGAAGTCGTTTAGGAGTTAATTATTTATCTTTAGAAGCCCTTAAAGAATTATTCACTCCTTCACAAGATAATAGAAAATTAAATAATCTTACTCCTGCAGAACAAGAAGTTATTAAACTGGGACTTTTTCAAAGTCAAAGTCATGAAGATATTGGAAACAAACGAAAAGTAAGTTATTTTTATCCTACTATGTCTGATAAAAGTACTATGATGACTATTGATGGATTTGCTTATAAAATAGGTTGGAAAGATGGTGTCATAGATGAAGACTCTTTAGAATTATTATATACGGCTATAATACTTCCTGAAATTAATAGAATAGCAACTAGTAAGACTAATTCTGGTTTATCAAACTATGAACCTAATTATTTTTATTTTCTCCCTTCTTTAAATAATTTAAAAATTGGAGGAGAGTTTGTTAGAGACTTAGCTATTGATAATAAAATAATAGGTGGTGATAAAAATATAAAAATTCAAATAGTAAAACATCTTAAAGAAACTTTTGAAGGACTTGTATCAGAAAAATTAGAAGATTGGAATAATTTAGGATTAGGCAAATATGATCCAAAAACTAAAAAGTTTAGTTTTATGGATGAAAAATATATTGATAAAAATACAGTAGGATTAGGAGAAGATAAAAGAACTTATGCAGCTGCAGATTTTGTATTTAATAGCTTAATAGCTAATGCTGAAATGTTTAAATTATTTATAGGAGATCCTGCTCAATATGCTAAAAACATAACAATCAATGAAGATGGTATTGTAAACTTAGAAGAAACTTTTATAAATATTGGTAAACGTCTTGCAGGAGATATAGCTCCAGGTCTTGAATTAGCTAATAGTTCTAAAAACCATTATTATCAAGTATTTTTAAAGGACTTTGTAACTAGTAGTAAAAATATAGAATATTTAAAGAAATTATCTGAAGAAGGTTTACTTACTGAAGAAGAATTAGGTGAATATGAAAATATTAAAACTACAGATGCTCAAGAATATACTACTTGGCAAGAACATTTATATGTTTTAAAACAATTAGGAAGATTAACAACTAAAGAATATAAAGATTTATATACTACACTTAATAAAGGTCTTAAATTAGGAAAAGAAGATTTAGGTAAAATAATGCAACCTATGAAACCTGTATATGTAGGTAATCAAATAGATGCAGAAAATAATCTTGATAGACGTATTTATATTAAATCTTCTAGTTTTCCTTTATTACCACAATTAACTGCAGGTTTAGAAATTGATAAACTTAGAGTAGCATTAGAAAATTTCCAAGAGTCTGTAAAAGATAATAAGTCTTTAGATAATACCTCACCATTTGTACGAGCTTCTTTTGCTACAGCTAATAAAGTAGGAGGAATTAAAAATGGTATAGAAGTATTTGATAAAGATGGAAATGTTAATGATAATATAGAAATAACAGAAAAAGAGGCTTTATTATTATCAAGAGCTAATTTTAGAATACAACAAGATGTTCCTTATAAAGAAAGTAAAAAAGAAATTAATAGGGCAACACAACCAAGTAAATTATTATTTTTAAATATTTTAGATACGCAAGGATTTACTTTACCTAATTCTGATAAAGAATATTCAGGTAAACAATTGCAAGAAATATATGAGAATCTTCATATAGAAATATTTCATCATAAATATAATGAATTTACAAAACAATTTAATATTGAAAATGGAAGAATACCAGTTAAAGAGATTCAAAAACTTTTAATAAGAGAAATTAATAACCGAGAAGGATATCCTTTAAATATGATTGCTGCTCTTACTCTTAATGAAGAAGGTACTGATTTTAAAATTCCATTATGGGCTTCTCCATATTCTGCAAAATTTGAAAGTTTATTAAATGCAACTATTACTAATAAAATAGTTAAACAAGAAACATCAGGATTTTCTAGTGTTTTAGGAGCAGAGGAAGGTTTTAGATTGAAAGAAGGGCCAAAAGCCATTGAAGAACTAAGAAAAGGAGGAGTTATATTTACTGAAAATTTTAATCCTAAAGAAGGACTATTACCAATGCGACCTGATGGAAAAGGAGGAATGTTACCTGCACAAATTATAGTTCCTTTTAAATTTAGAGATCAAGATGGTGATTTATTACCTATAGAAACTTTTTTAACTTTAGACAGAAGTGCAGATAAACAAACAGCAAATGAATTAAAGATATTAAGAAAAAAATTATCTGATTTACAACAGAAGCGACAAGCAGATAGAGAATATACTACTACTAAAGAAGAAAAAGAACTTATAGATAAAATTGATACACTTGCTAGAAAATTAGTATCAGGTGCTGTTATAAACACTAAAAGATTACCTACAGAATTATTACAATTATTTGGTTTTCGTATTCCTACTCAAGGTCCTAATTCTACTGCGGCTATAGAAATAGTAGGATTTTTGCCTAAAGAATCAGGAGATTTAGTATTAGCACCTAGAGATTTTATAGCACAAATGGGTTCTGATTTTGATGTTGATAAACTTTATTCTTATATGTATAATACATATTATGAAAATGGTTATTTAAAGAAAGATTTTCTAAAAAGTGAATTAGCAATTAATAAAAGATTAGAAGAAACTACAGCAGAAATTGAATCTTTGTTAGAAGAATTAGGATTAGATAAAGAAGCTAAAAAAGAGTCTTTAGAATTTTTTAAAGATAAAGAAGCATATTTAGAAGCTAATAAACATTTACTATCAGATGATGATAAGGTAAAAGCTAGTAAAATATTAAAAAAATTACAACAAAAAGGAAAAAAGAAACAAGATACTATTACAGAAAAAATTACAGAAATTTATGAAAAATTAGATAAATTAAATACTGAACAAGATATTTTAAAACGCTCTTATTTAGCATCTCGACAAAATGAACTTTTAGATATTCATAGAGCTGTATTAATGAATGATACTCCTACTGTTGTTAAAGGTATATTTAAACCTGATTCTTTTGGGGATCTTCCAAAATTAGCAAAACGATTATCTAATATAACCACAGATACTACTGCATCTATATTATCAGATATTTATCAAAGAAATAGATATTTAAATGGTGTAGCTGGTACTATTGGAACAGGTGCATTTTCTATTGATTCTACTTTTAATGCAGTAGCACAAGGAAAAGAATTAGTATTTTTTCAACATCCTGATATAAGTGCTGAAGGCCTTTCTTATACTGAAATATTAGCAGAGAATAAATTTGTTATGCGTTTTGGTACTAATATTTCTAGAGGTGATTTATCTAATCCAGAAACTCTTTCAGGAGAAGAATTAAAATCTAATATAATAACAGCTTTTCAATCAGCATCTGTAGATAATGCAAATGCAGGATTATTATCACAATTGAATACTAATGCAGAAACTTTTGAAGCAATAAAAGCATTAGCATTATTAGGATTTGATTCGAAAGATATAATAGGATTAATTAATCAACCAATAATAGTTGAGTATATAAATTCTCTTAAAGAGGCCTCTTCTTCTTTACAAGAATTTACTGCTAATGTTGAGTATGAAGTAAAAGAGGGATTAAGAAATAAATATGATCCTGAAGGACGTTATATTTCTTTAAATGAAAAAGAAACTAAAGTATTTAAAGATAGAGCAGATATGTCTGGTGAAGAACTATTAAAATTAATAGAATCAAAACCATTAAAAGAAATTATTCCTACAGAATCTATTAATAAAGAAGGACAAAAAATATTAAATATTCCTGCAACTTCTGATAATAATTTAGTTCAATTAGTATTATTAGATAAATTTTTAGAAACAGTAAGAATAGGAGGAGAAATTAGATTACTTCAAAGTACAATTAATGTTGACTCTAAAGGTGTTCCTTCTTCTATGATAGAAAATGCTGATAAAGTAAAACAAATAGATAAATTAGGAACTAGTCCTATTGCCAATGCTATTAATCTTTTAGGAGAATATGATAAAGGGTCTTGGAATAAATCTTTAACAACTCCAACTACATTATTAGGAGCTGCTTCTTTTTATGGTGCAATGGCCGCTAATAACTTATTTAGTTCTTATTTCCCTTTTAATAAAAAAGGATTTGATCAACAAATTGAGGCTATTATTAATCATAAAGCAGAAAATAGAGCAAACTTAACTCCTGCTAAAGTAGTAATTATTAAAAAAAGAGTATTTGAAAATATGAAAGCATATTTTTATAGTAATGAAGCTACTAATTTATTTACTGAAAATGTACAAAAAGAACGCTCTAGGTTATTTATAGATACAAAAACTAATAAATCACTTGCTACTATACTTAATAATTTTTCAACTAAAAAATGGTTTAGAGAAAATCAATTTTTGAATAAATTAAATTTTGATATAAATTCTAATGGAGAATTATCAAGAATAGAATTTGAATCTTCTACAGGAGAAAATCTTAATGAAAGATTAATATATACTCATTTCCAAAAAATGTTAAACTCTACTAAAAGTATAGGTAATATTAATGGTTTCGAATATACATTCCAAAAACTTGCTCAAGATATAATTTTAGCAGCATTCTTAGATGGAGGAATACAAAAAGCAAAACAATATGTAAAATATATACCTACTTCTTATTTACAGTCTTTGAATTTTGGTGAAGTATTAAATGAAACTTCTTTTGATCCTGTTAAAACTTTTAATTCTAATGTTACGGCTAATGGAAAAGAAATATTCTCACAACCTTCAAGATTTGTTCGTCAATATTTTCAAAATAATCCACAAGAAGTTGTTAATGCATCTATAGAAGATATTAAATTAAACAGTAAAAATATTAATACAGTTACTGAATTTAGTATTAAAAAAGGTGAACATGCTAAATATTCAACTATAATAGGAGGAGAAATGACTCCTTTCCATTTTTTATCTGTATATGATAAAGATTTAGCTAGTAAAGGTAGTAATTTTGCACTTTTCGAATATGATTATTCTTCTAATTCTTATAAAAGAATTGTAGTTTTAAAAGGTAATTTTGATTTCAAACAGTATAATAATTTAGCTCCTATAAATGATGCAATACAAAGAAGAAATAATTTTGGAAATAAAGAAACAATAGATACACTTGATCCTACGAACACTAATCCTAATCAAACAGAAGATATAAATCAAGAAGATAAACTTACAGAATTTACTTATGAAGCTGTAAATAATCCTAAAGAAAATCGTACTGAATTATTAGGAAAATTAAAAATTAATAATAAATTAAAAGGAGAAGAATTACTACGAGATATTCTAGAAGGATTAACTTTATCAAATAATGTTTCTAAATACAATAAAGAATTAATTAGACTATTTAGTAAAATTGAATTGCCTTCAGAATTCACTCTTAATATAATTGATGATATTAAATTAGGTAAAGGGAGTTATAATAGTAAAACTAAAAAATTATTTTTAAATAAAGCAAAACTTAAAGAAGTAAGTAATGATGAATTAGCTACAACTATTTTACATGAACTTACTCATACTTTCACTTCTCCTATAATTAAAAAATGGGCAGCAAAAGATTATTCTTCTTTAACAAAAGAACAAAAAGCTACTATCGCTCGTCTAAATGGTAATAGACTTAAATATATTAAAGCATTAAAAAATACAGAAGGTGTTGAAGGATTAGCTAATTTTTGGGAATCATATCTTAATTGGAGATTAGCAAATAAAAGTCTTACTGTAGCAGAACATGCTAAAATGTTAAAAGAAGGAGTTCCAGGAATTGGAAAAATTGATAATTTTATTAGTACAGGAAAAAACCTTACTCAAGAAATGGTTAATAAATTCTATGGAGCTATTAATGTTCAAGAATTTGTAGCAATGGCTCTTACAGAACCTGACTTTCAAAAGAAATTAAATGAAATAACTGATACAGATGGAAAACCATTTTTAAGTAAAATTATAGATCTTTTAATGGATTTATTAAAAAGTATAGGAATAACTGTAGACCCTAATTCTTTATTAGCAAATACTTTAGAAGATACGATGGCTCTTATTAATATAAGTAATAATACTATAAAAGGACAAGAAGCCACACCAACCACTCAACCAGCACAACAAACTAGTGGGGTTAAAGAAGGTTTGTCAGAACTATTTGAAGCTAAACCTGAACTAGCCAATATTGGTGATCAAAAACAATATTCTAAATATTTAGATACTATATTTCCTGATAGTCCAAATAAAAAAATACTATATCATATTGGAGGAAAAAACATTCAAAAGTTTGATAAAGAAAAATTTGGAAAAGGAGAAGGAACAAACGCTTCTGGATTAGGAATTTATTTTCAGGAATCTGTTTATGAAATAATGGCAGGAGGAATAGGTCAAGATTATTTTTACGAATCCCCCACTCCAGTAAAATCTATACTCAAAGACGGACTTTTAACTTTAGCTATTGCTAATATTAAACCTGAAGATAAGTTTAACCCTAATTCAAAAGTTCCACAAGAAGTTATTATTAGAGATGTAGATAGAATACACGTATTAGGCTCTAAACAAGATATACAAGGATTTAAAGATTTTGTAGGTAAATCAACACAACAAAGTAAAGATACTTCTACTAGTTTATTAACTTCTTTAGGAGAAACTAATAAAGATAATGTAAGTCCTGACTTTTTAATAGATGCAGATGCTTTAACAGATTACTTAAATCAATTACCTTCTACTAAAGGAATTTCAGATAGAGTTAGTAGTGGTAAAACAATTTCTGACTTAGGAATTACGAAAGATGAGTGGAATAGTCTATCTTTGTCTGAGCAAGAAACTATAAAAAAATGTAATTAATATGGCACAATGTTTAAATAAATCACTTCCAGAATTTCAGAAATTAACAAAAGAAACAGGTTGGAATCCTTTTATTCTTGAAGCAAAGATTGTTTCTTGGCAAACAGAGAATAATAATTTACAAGATTTTCCTACCATAGAGGAATTACTATCTAGTAAAGCTCAAATTCAGTATAGATTAAAAGCTGTTAATATATTATTATCAGATAAAGCTAAACAAGTATTTACTAAAGGAGAAAAGAATGGTTGGAATTTAAATAAGATTCTTACAGAACTACAAGTATCAAAAGGTCAAAAGAAAATTATATTAGATAAAGATATAACTAATAGAGAAGAAATTATAACATCTTTATTAGCTGATAATAGTTTTGTTGTTGAAGTTAATACTGCTACTAAAGAAAATTATATTAATTATGGAGGGGATTTGGTTCTTGGAAAAAATGATATCGTAACTGTTGATGGATATTCTGATAAATATAAAGTCATAGATGAAGAGGGTAAAAACTTATATACCTTGCAGCCATTAGAAAACGAATATGACCCAGAAACTAATCCCAATGGAGTAAAACCATTATTTAATATACATACTGATTTAATAAATATTAATGATAAAACACCTACTCAACATTATGCCAATCTAACAGTACCAGGAGGTACTAACTACACAGAAAATGAGATATCTACACCTGCAATTAAACCTAATATTAAAGGACATGCACAATTTAGCACTGATGAAGGTATAGGTTGGTTTAGGAGTGATGATAAATATGGTAGTAAAACTCGTAGAGTATTAGAAGTACAATCTGATTTATTTCAGAAAGGTAGAGATAAGAAAGGTTTAATCAAACCTAAATTAGATTTATCTAAAGAAGACCAGCAAAGGTTTTTTATAGGTGATGTTAAATATGAAGCTAAAATATCTATAAATGAAGATACAGGTGAAACAAATGAATATTATGTAAAATCTAAAGTAGATAATACTCAAGAGATAGATTTTTGGGGTACTAATCCTAAAACTGTAAAAGAAGAAACCATTAGTAAACAAGAATATGAAAAACAATATCAATCTTTAGCTAAGGATGAAGAGTTAAACAAACAAAACCAATTTCTACAATTACTAAACAAAAAAGGTAATTGGGTTAATTTCTTCATACAATCTATAGTACAAGATAGTATTAAAAAAGGTTATGAGAAAGTATTATTCCCTACAGGTGAAACTGCTGCTAAAGTAGAAGGGCATGAAACTATTGCTGATGAGATTAGAGGTATTAATAATCAATTAGCTAATTTAGAAAAAATATTAGCGCAAAAAGATTATAAAAATTTTACTATAAATTCTTATAATTATCAAATACAAAAAAATAAATATTATAAAGGTGAAAATGATGATCCTTTTGGAGCTTTATCACCTATAAATAAAGCTGAATATGATAAAGCTTTTGCGAGAGATCATTTTAAAAATGAAAAAGTAAAATTAGAAGCTGAAAAACAAGAAATGAAATCTCAAGGTATTGAGAAACTTAAACCTATAGAAGCTTTTTATACTAATAAAGTTACTAATATTCTTAATAAATTATATGATGTAAAAAAAGTTACTGATGAACAGGGTAATACTTGGAATGAAGTAGATTTATCTTCTTCAAAAACTTTTTCAAAGGCTTTTCAAATAGATTTTTCTATAGATGCAGATGATCTAAATGCTCATCTTAAAACTAAAGAATGGAAAAAATTCTCTAAACAAGTAGGTGAAAAATTAGCTCACATAACATATACTATGGAAGGCGGTAAAATTCCTAATATTAAAACAGCTACTGAAATAAAAAAAGGAATAGGTTTTCAGAAACATGTTGAAAATTTTGGACCATTAAGTGGGAGAATTGCTAAATATAATAGTATTAATAATACTTCACATTCTTTTACTAAGAAACTTGCTTGGGGAAATACTTGGGAAATAACTATGCGATATAATTATTTACCTGTTAATCAAGAAAAGAAAAGACAAAGAAATGCGAAACTTTCTGAAATTTTTAGAGTAGAGGAATTAGATGGGCCTATTGTTAGAGAAACACCTCTTAAAGATATTCAACAATCTTTATTCGAAGATACTGATTTTTTAATTGATGCTGCTTCTTCAGAAGTAGAAGCTGTTACTACTCAAAAATTAAAAGCATTAAAGACTAGGTATAATGAGATAAAAGATAAACTAGCTAAAGTTACTACTATTAGTGAGTCAAAAATATTACAAACACAAAAAAATACTATAGAAAGGCTTATAGAAAAAACTAAAGTTAGTAAAGTAAAAGCATCTACTATAGAAAATTTTGAAGGGGTATTAGAAATGGCTGATGAACAATTAGCAGAATTAGAAAAAGTATTAGAACAACCTATAATTAGTTACTCTGATATTTTATATGGATTACGAGCAGCTGATTTATGGATAGTAGCAGGAGATAATACTAAAGAGCCTGGACGACATATTTTATTAGATGAAGAAGAGCGAGATACTCCTGAGATTATTAATGCTTTTTCTTTACGTAGAATTAAAGCTGAAGAAATTCAAAGAAGATTATTAATACTTGCTAGGGAGCAAATGACAACTTTTGTTAGAAAATATACTAATGAAAATTTAACGAAAGAAGAAATTTTTAAAAATCTTAAAGATATTAATAAAGTACATTCTCTTACTTTAAATTTAAGTAGAACAGAAGATGCTTTACTACAAAGTATTATGGGAGCAGTAGAAACTGCTAATATATTAGCAAAAAAAGAAGCAGATAAAATTTGGAAAGGTTTAGATTCTTTAGGAGATAAAGTAATTAAAAAATTAAACAATTATAATAAATTTAAACAATTAACTAAAGACGGTAAAGAAACTGGAAAATTAGTTAATAGATTTTCTGATGAGTTTTTTAAAGTGCGTGCTAATCTTATTAATAAAGCATTTCATCAAAGAGATGCATCAGGAGCACAAGTATATAAAAAACAAAATATAGATGAGTATTACAATTGGATAGATAATAATACTATCAATATGGATGTTAGATTATTATTTGAAGATAGTTTTTTAGAAGATTCTCAAGTTCCTAATGAATTTTTATATAAAAGAGTTATTAAAAGTGAAAAACAAAAAGAAGCTCATATAACAACATTAAAATCACATTTAGGAGAAAAAGGTTTTGAGAAGTATATGGATATGCTTGAAAAGAAACTTAAGAAATGGAAATTACAAAGAGATGTAATGTGGTCAAAGATTACGACTTCTGAACTTTCTTTAGAAGAACAAAAAACATTATTTGAAGAATGGAATAAAGAACATTCTCCTTATTGGGGATTAGATATGGCAGAAAATCCTGCTATGAGAAAAAAATCTGATGGGATATCCTACTATATACCTAAAGGTATTTATGAATATACTTATCAAATACCTAAAAAATTCGGTAAAAACGGTAGTGAAACTGCATGGTATGATAAGAATTTTGAAGAAATAGAAGCCAATGAAGATTTATTAGCCTTTCATGAATTAATTACTAATACTTTATATGAATTAAAATATATTTTTCCTGAAAGTAAACAAAATTTACTTGGAATTAATATTCTTCCTACTATTCAGAAAAGCCTAATGGATCAGTTTAGTGAAAAAGGTATGATGATGGGAGTAATTCCTTTTTGGGATAAAATGAAATCTTTAGTTACTACTTCAGATTTAGCAGAAATAGATCATAGTGATCAAAATCCTAGAACAGGTCTTAGAGAAAAACAAATAGCAACACAATTTATAGCTGATACTAATGCTCAAGTTTTAGATATTGTTAAAACAAAAATTATTGAATTTGAACAAAATAATGGAAAAAAACCTACTATTGAGCAAATAAATGCTTTTAAAGAAGATGCAAAAGATTATTTATCTAAACAAAAATCTTGGGATTTAGTAAAAATAATGAAAGCATATTCTATGATGGGATTAGCTTTTAAACATAAAAGTTTTATAGAACCTCAAATTAAATTAGCAGAACAATTATTTAATAATAAAAAACAAATAGTAGAAAATAAAGGGGGAATAGCAAAAAGAAGAAATAATGAAACTGAAGAGATAATTACTGAAGATGGTTTAGCAAACTATAAAGGAATGTTAAGGTTTTATTTAGATTCAGAATATTATGGTATAGGAGCACGTAAAGTAGAAGGAGTCTCTAAAAAGAAATTATACTCTTCGGAAGAAAATAAAAGAAAACTTGAATTAGAACAATTATTACAAGGAGCTGTTACTGAAGAACAAAAAGAATTTTTACAAAAAGAAATAGATGGTTTAGGAAGTGTAGTAACAGGAAGTGGCGTAGGAGATGCTGCTCTTAAATTTATGACTTATAAAGGATTAGGGTGGAATGTTTTTTCAGCATTTTCTAATATAGGTTTTGGAGTAATTTCTAATATTATAGAAAGTGCTGATGGTAGAAATTATACTGGAGAACAGATGAGAAAGGCGTATTTACTTACTCTAAATTCAGTAGGAAAAAATCTTTCAGAATATATTCCAGGAATGAAATCTTGGAAAGGTGTTGATGGAGCTGCTTTAAAAATAAGAACTTTAATGGATCAATGGGATTTATTAAAAACTTCTAATCAAGAACTCTATGACTTAAGTAGTAAATCTTCTTTTAGTAAAGGTATTGCTAAATTTGGTCCTATGACTCTTCAAGAGCGTTCTGAGTATTTAAATTATGCTCCTACTATGATAGCAGTAATGATGAATTTAAAAGCAAAAGATGCTGACGGCAATGAAGTAAATGTTTGGGAAGCATATGATGTTGAGGGTAATCTAAAAGAAGAATATACTTTACCAGGTCCTGAAACAGATTTAGTAAGAAAGATTAGAAGAGTGATAGAAATGAATCATGGTGATTATAATAATCCTTTAAAAGCTAAGGAAACTTTTATGGGAAGAGCGCTTTCTCAATTTCGTACTTGGATGTTCGAAGGATTTGCCAATAGATTTGAAGAATATAAACCTGATTATGCTCTTAGTTATGGAAGTGATGAAGTATATGAAAGAAAAGGAAGATATAGAAGTTATAGTCAAGGACAACTAGCAACTACAGGAGCAGTAGTAGGTTCAACAATATTACCAGGAATTGGTACTTTAATAGGAGGAGGTGTAGGATATCTTGCAGGAATGGCTTTTGGAATAAAATCAGAACAAAGTGGTATTTCTGATGTTTTATTTACTCTTAAACAATTAGTTAGAAAATTAGCATTTAAAGATACTCAATTTGGTGATCGTTTTACTAAATTAGATGCTGCTAATATGCGTAAAAACATGACAGAATTATATATGTATGTTGCATTATATGGAATTGCTTTATTATTAAGAGCAGTATTAATAGATGATGATGATGAAGAAGGTAAAAAATCATTTATAGCTAATTTTTTATTAAATCAAACTACTAGATTGCAAACAGATATAGGCTTTTATACTAATCCTTTAGAATTTAAGAAACTTACTAAAACTGCTGTGCCTTTAGCACAATTAATAGAAGATGTTGCAGTTTTTGCTGGAGATGTAGGTAGTTTCTTTGATGATGATGACAAAAATGATGTCTTCCGTGGGGGACCTTTTAAAGGAGAGAGTAAAGGTTTAGTACATTTTGGACAAATATTACCTGGAACTTCTCAAGCAATTAGGCTATATAGAACAGGAAGTACTGTATTCGATAAATAATTCTAAAAAAATAAAATATACAATGTGGAATAAAATAAAAAAGTGGTTTGTAATATTATCTTTCCTATTAATATCGGCAGGATGTTCTAAATATCAAGTTGTTTCTGAACTTGACTTACATATGTATCATATGCATAATCCAAAAAATAATAAAGTTGAAGTAATCCTTACTAAAGAAAAATTAGAAGTAGGTAAATTTTATAGACTCAAATTAATTAAACAAGTAAAAGTAGAATAATAGAAAGTCGACTACTAAAAAAAACTAAAAGCAGAGGAGGCAGAACACACAGAACTACCTCTTACTTCTTATTTGATTAGGTTAACCTTAAAAAAACCTAATCAATTTCTTTAATTAAAATATAATAGTTTCATTATTATTTTCAGCTAATATACGATTTATTTCAGTAAATGTATTAGTTTTCCAATCAACTATATTTCTCCTTTCTGTATAAGAAGGATGTTCTTCAACTATCAAATGATGATGTTCACTAAAATAAGGTGCTAGTTTTTGTAACTTAGTTCCCCACAATACTATTATAAGTCCTGGAATAGCATTTATTTCATTTATAACAACTTTAATAAATCTTTTCCATTGTTTATAATGAGGGCCATTTTTTCTTGCTGTAAGAGCAAGATTTAAAAGTAATATTCCTTCTTTTGCCCATTCATTAAGTGAAAAATCAAAATTCATATTAAGTCCTTCATAATACTCTCTTTCTATAAAAGAATGTATATTACCAATAGCATCATTATAATAATAATTACCACTGTTATCCCCATAAGCAAGACCATTGGCCCCTTCTTCTGGGAAATTTCCTAATATCACTATTTTTACTTTATTTCTAGGACATGCAGTAAAACAATGAAAAATTTCTTTTTTGCTTGGATATACAGTATTCATAGCATATTCTATATCTAAAAAATCCATTAACTTACTCATATAAGGACTTCGTAATGTATCTTTTAAACTGAGAGCCCAACTTTTACCAAGTTGAGCTACCCAATATTCTTTATTTCTTAACATGCACAATATCCTATAAATCCCCAACGTCCTAATCGTTCGGTTTTAGAGGGTTTATATTCAATTTTTGCACATAGTGTTTTATTATTTATAAGTTTTTTCCTTATTTCTATTTTTATAGTAACATCAGGATTCTTTTCTACATATAATCTAGCTTTAGCAATAGCATCAGCCTGTTTAGCTTCTATTATTTCTATATGATGATATTTATCAAAGTAACTAGATACTACTCCTACGTATACAGTTTCCCATTTACGAGTTTCTTTATTAGGAAATCTTGTTACTGTAGTTTTTATAGTATTTTTATTAACTATAGGTTTTTGTATTTCATATGCAAAAGAAGTTCCTTTACAGTAATTATGATCTTCCATAAAACGTAATACTTCTGATTCATTTTTAAATATTTTATCAGTATTTAAAGCATTAGTGCCTTGATGTCCTTGATAATATTCTGTACCGTAATCTATATTTAATGCTTCTTGTAGTCCTTTAAAGGCAGCTTCTACTGTTCTGCCTGTGGCTACATTTCTTTCTAATGTTGCTCCCATATTTTTTTTATTTTTTTATTCATTATTAATTATTGTTTTAATATCTATTTGCTCTTCCTTTACTAAATCTTCAAGGTCGCGCCCACAAAACTTTTCTTTTTCTATATCTATAATAGGCCATACATCAAGACTACCTATACTTTCTCCTATTCTTTTTTCCCAACTCTCTTTAAGAGAAGTGGATTTATTAAAGATTAAGGGAATAGTATAAGGTTTTCCTGAGAAAAAATGATTTTGAAGTATTACTTTCTTAGCTTCTGAAGAAATTTTAGAATACTTTCCTTCTAAAATTAATTGATAATCAGGTAGAAATTTTTCAGTAACTGTATAAATAAATACCGAATATTTTCCCTTTTCATAATCATCAACATAGTTCTCAAAAGCTATCATTGTATCGTAGAAACTAACATAATCAATATCTTGATGTGCTTTAGTTACTACAAATATAAATCCTTCTATATAATTGTTTATTTCATTATCTCCTATATAACTGTTATAAAATCTAGTAGTCATCATTGTTTTACCAAATACATTTTTAACATCACAAGTAAAAAGTTGTTTAGGTATTTCCAATAATGGAAAAAGAAAAGTAGCTGTTTTTGTGTATTTAACGTAATTCACTCTCTACAAATCAATAGTAATTTCGCCTTGTTTATAATATTCCATAGGATATGACCAATCATTTTTTTCAATATGAAATAAATACTTATTAATAGCCTGTTCGAAACCTTCATAAGATCTTCCAGAAGGTAAAGAGCCGCCATTCATACCTATTTCTAATACATCATTGTCTATACTATATATTAAAGGAGTATTTTGAGATTCTTTTTCTACTACTAAGAATTTAAAATTATCTATTACATATCCTTGATTTATTAATTTATTCATAGTGCATTCTATACCATAAGTATATACTGCTGCTTGAAAATCATATCTAAATTTCCAAAAATTAAAAGGAAATTGATAAACACTTGTTCCAATAGTTTTTACATCTATAGGAGTTATTGTTTTATTATTATGATCTATAAAAACTAAATCTAACTCTCCTTTAAGTTCTATACTTTTATAAGTAAACTCTACAATTTGTTTTTTAATTAATTGTTGATTATTATTAGGTTTTAGATATTTACTTGTATAAGGATCCGATAATAAACTAGCATGTGAAATAAGTGCTTTATTATACTCTTCTCCAAAAACTATTGTTTTTCCTGCAGATTCTATTAACATATTAAAATATTCAGAACCTTGTTCTATTACTTTTTTTACTCGAGTTTCTTCTTTCCAAGATTGCCCATATGCTTCATATCCACATCCTCTTACTATTGATTCATAATGATCTTCTAGTTTTCCCGTAGGATTTTCTTCGAAACAATGTGTAACTACTTTTATAATAGTATCACTACAAGAACTTTCTGAAGTGAGATAAAAGATATCTTCAAAAGTATTATGATCTTCTGTAATAAGATGATCTACTAAACTACCAAATACAAAATGCGGGGCTATTACTCCCTCATCAGATTGATACCTTTCTTTTGCTCTCAAAAATGCTTGAGGACTTTTTAATATTTCCTTAAGCAAACTTTGATTTAATTTATTTATTGTTTTATAATTATTCATTTATTTAATTGTTTTAATAATATATATTAATTTTCTTTCATTTAAGAATTCTGTAGGAATAAACTCATATGTACTCTTTGTTAAATATTCTATAGTATCATCAGGAATCACTCCTTTTTTAACTAACATATCATCTAAAGATTTTAACCATACTAATGCTAAATTACCAATATCCCAATTAGGTTTATGATCTTTAGCTGGTTTTTTCCAATTAATTCTTCTTTTTCCTGTTTTTTTATCACGCAATGATTTAACATTTCCATAATTAATAGGGACGTGTACCTCAAGATGTGTTGCTATAGGCGTATTTACTGCTAAATTTTTTGGTATATGTTTTTCTATATACTTATGAAGAGCCGCTACAAAAGCAGCTCTTACTGTATAATGTGAAGAACTATATATTTTATTATAACCTATTTTAATCCACTTGTTTTTACTTTGAGGTATATGAGTAATAAATTCAGGAAATTCTAATCTTACTCCACTAATACTCATTATACATCTTTTATACGATTATTAACCACAGCAGTCATTTCTGATAAAGCTTTATCTAAATTTTCTACTATATCAATAAATTCGTCAAAATTAATATCTGCACTTATTATTTCTTGTTTTTCAAAAGAACTAAAAGTACTTTCAGTAATTAAATTATCAAGTTGTTCTTGAGTATATTCAGCATATTCTATATCTATAGTAGTAGCGTCAAAAGGTATAACATCTCCTTCTTCATTAAAATCTATAATTGCTACAGGCATATATTCACAACATCTAAGTTTTCCTGAATCACTATAAGGACAAGCAACAACATTCATAGGATTTATAAGTATTGCTAAACCAGTATCTCCAAAATAACCTGATTTTAACCAATCGGAATTAGCCGCATGAAGTCCTCTCGAACAAGTATGCTTTCTATTTCTATCTGTTTGTTCTCTAGGCATACTCACAGGTGTTCCTATATTAATTCTCATTTGTCCTGAATGTCCATCAGTATAAATAGTTTGATTAGTATTTGGATCACTTAATCCAGTATATGCATCATGAAGATTTGCTACAAATATTTCTCCTCTATGAGGATCTGCATCTGAAGGAGCAGCATTATATATAGTGTATTTTAATTCTTCTCCATCATCTGATATATAAGTAATTTGTTGTTCATCACTTCCTACAGAATTTTTAAATTTAGAAGAATTAGGAACAGTATAATATTTTGTACTAACAGTTCCTTCAACATCTACTGATTCTCTTTTTTGATAAATACTATAATCTTTAGGACTTAATTGCCAACTAAGTACTTTAGCCCATTCTTTAGAAATAAATTCATTTAACTCTTTATTACCTTTTTGTTTAGTTTTAACATTTCTATATGCTAAAAAACAACCTGAAGGAGTTATACTTAATTTATTCTTTTGTAAAAAACCATATAAATCTTCCCTACAATGTGTATCAGGATTTAATGCTAATAATCTCCAAAAATTCTTTAAATTTAATAAAGAATCTTTATTTCTTTCTTTAGCAAATTCCATAGCTAAAAATTGAGGAATAGGAATATTAATTCCTTTCATATATAATTCTAAACCATCTACTCTAAATTCCTCATCATACCCTTCTTCACGAATTTCTTTCATCCAATTATCTAATTTTTCTTGATTTTTAAATAGATTTTGTTTTTTCTCAAATTCAAATTCTAATTTAATTTCACTATCAGTTTTAGGAGGAATAAGTGCTGTTTTTAATATTTCTATTTCATCATCATCATATTCATTAGTTTTCATAATAAGTTCATAAAGAGATATTAATTCTTTCTCATTTTCAAATGTTCTTTGATACATTGTACCATTCAGGAAACATACTACTGTATTTCCCACTCTTGTTGTTTTAATCATTGCTGTTGTTTTTTAATTTAATTAAATTTTTAGTTGTCCACCATTTATTTATAGATAATCTTAAATCTGTTTTAGTCCATTTAGTTTTTGGCCTATATATATAAACAGATTTTGGTGTCATCTTTGTTATTGTTTCTTCATTAAATTTAGAAGAATAAGGGCGTAATACTCTATCCCCTACTTCTATTGTTTTTCCGAAATAATCTTCATGTTCTATCATTTTAACTTACTTTTTTTAAATTATTAATTTGTTTTTGTTTCTCTTGAATAAATTTATATTCTTCTTTATTATCTTTTAACCATTCTTGTTCTTGATTATTAAACATTACATAATAATAAGAATTTATTTTTTTAAATTCTTTAATATTACGATTGGCTTTATTATAATCACGAATATATTTTGCTATCATTAATGTAGGAAAATTTCCATTTTTATAATCTATATGATAAAGTAAATCTAATCCATTAAAATAATTAATTATTTCATTAACTATATCTAATATACTTTCATCAAACCAATTATTTTCTACTGCAATATTATAACAAGTTTCAGTAAAAAAACTACTATTAAACTCACCATACCTTTGCGATTTATATTGAAATAAAAATTTTTCAATTATCTTTATATTATCTGCCAATTTAGAATAAATATTTTCCCAGTTTTTTCCTTCACTTTGAGCTATTAAAATTGAAAGTTTTTGGAATTTTTCATCTTGTTGTATTTTTAAACAAGTCATTGCTTTTCTAAATATTTTATTATCTTCACTGATAAATTTTTTCATTGTAATTGTATTTTTTATATTTTTAAAATATTTCATATTAGTAGGTGCCACAGTATAAACTTTCATCTTATTACTTCCAATTGTTAAAGAAGTAACTTTTTCATATAATAAAGCTATTTTTCTAATTTGATATCGGTCATCATGAGTTCCTACAATTTTTAATCTTTTTTGATTTTCTTCTATCTCTTTTTTATATATTTCCGCTCTTATATAATTATAAGCTCTACCTTGTGAATAATAATTTGTTAATTCTTTAGCAATTATTTTTGTATTATCATAAACTCTAGTAGATTTATCATAAGTAGTTTTTAACCATATTTTATCAACTTCTACTCTATCGTAAGACTTAGTAAATTTAAGAAAAGTTTTCATTACAGTATCTTGATAAAGAATAATATTCTTTCTCCAAAATGCCCTATCTTCCCATTTAAGGCCTAAATATGTAATATAATTAGAAAGACGATTATATGCTTTATGTTTTTTTCTAATAAGATATACATCTTTATTTTCTACTTTATGATAAATATATTTACTTTTTTTAGAATTGTGTTTATCTTTAATTCTATAAACACAACAATTAGAAAATATATGTTTTACTCCATATGAATGTTGTCGTAATCCTGAACTACGAATTACTTTTTTACTTTCATAATCAAAAAAAGGTTGAGAAGGTATATTTATTAAAGAATCTTTGAAAGGCATAAATTCAAACCATTTTAATTCTTCTTTTGATTCAAATAAATCAAGAAGATTAAAAGAAATTTCTTCATATTTAACAATAGGAGTGTTATTTATATTTTTTAAATAATATAAAAAATCATCAGTTTCCAAATCATTCTCTTTTTCCCATCTTTGTGTCCATTCTTTTTTTAACATTTCTATTTTATCAAAAATAACTTGTTTAGTTTTAGGGGTATATTTAACATCTTCACGAGTTTGAATAATATCTAATTCTCCTATTTTAAACTTAAGTGCTACTGGAAAATTTACAGCTTTTATTCCTAAAGTATCCCAATCAATAGGATAAGCTACTTTTCCCACACACATATGAAGCCCACTAAAAGGAGCTATCATATTATTTTTTTTCCAAACATCTCCTTGTATTAGTTTATAATCATTCCTTACACCACAACCAGAAAAATAAACATTATCAAAATATGCTAATTGTTTCTCACATTCCTCTTTAAAACGTTTATCATCTAATTCAGTATATCCCCACCTTCCTTTAGTTTCTTTAAGATATATTTTAATTTGAGTTCCATTTCTTTCTTCTGTAGTTTCCTCTAGTATTTTATCTAATCTAGGAGATTTCTCTCCTTTACGAAGAAGATATTGATATTCTATTCCATTATATCTTGTTCTTATATATACTACATCAGTATATGATAATCCTGATTTACTTCCTATTCCAAAAGCCCCAATAACATTATTAGTATCTTCCTTAGTAGATTTTAAATAGCTACAAAATACATCTTTTACTCTTTCCATAGAAAGACCTACTCCAAAATCTTCAGTGCTCCAATACCAACCACTTTGATCTTTTGCTATACTAACATGAACAGCATCATTATCATAAATGTTTAAATTTTCTTTTAATTTTAATATCTCTGTGTCTTCTATATCTTGATATATAGAATATTCATTACGAATATCTTCAATATTATTATTTTTAATAAAATTAGCTTCTTCATGAGCATCAAAAGAATTACTTACATATTCTCTAACTATTGCCCCTATAGGGTTTTTATAAGGATTTTGTAATAAATCCCATAATTTATGCATATCAGTAGAACTGATTTTTGCATCGTATCCTTCAAAAACAGTATTAGTTTGAAAAGGTATTTGTTTATCTTTATTTAATTTCATTTTCTATTATTTTTTTAAATATTTTTTTTGCTTCTTCTACGCCTACAATTTTTACCAAATCTGAAAAGTCAGTAACTCCTTCAATATTTGGCATAAAAAAATAAGGTAATTTATGATCTTTGTGAAAATCTTCAGAAAATCTTATACCTGGTTTATCATTATCAAATAGACATAACACTTTATCAAATCGTGTTTTATATTCTTCTATTACACTAGATTTAACATTAACGGATTCTGATTGTAATCCAATAGCATTAATTCCTACCACATCTTTAAGACTCATTACGTCTTTTAGTGATTTAGTAATTATAAGTAATTCTCCTTTTTCAGGAAGTTGTCTATATCCTTGATGAACCGTATAATTAGCATTATTCATCCACTTATACTTTTTACTATAAGGTTGATATATTTTATAAGTTATAATATCATCTTTATATTCTTGATAGCTATAAGTAAGTTTATCTACTTTTTTAGGATTATTATTAAAAAATACATATTCAATAGGAGCTACCCTATATTTTTCAAGAGTGGCTTTACATATACCAAATATTTTCCAATATTTAGCATCTTGCATTTGCCATCTTCTACGTTTAATTCCTATTTTTACAGAATTATTCTGAATAATTTTTGTATTCTTTTTTAATTTTTTTTGTTTATCTGCTGATATATAAATATCAGAAAGCTTAAAATCATAAGCTATTTTTAATAAAGCATTTCCATAAGTAAGTCCAAATAATTTAGTAATAAATACTATACAATCTCCACACTCTTTTGTTCCAAAATCATAAAACATCAATATACCTGAATTATCTCTTCGATAATAAAAACTAAAAGAAGGAACATCATCATTTCTAAGAGGACTATTATAAGTCTCTTTTATTGATATTTTCTCTCCTATGTAATAAGTAAATATATCTTCTTGAGATATTAATTCTAATATATCGTCTCTTGTTAATTTTTCATTGTATATTATAGAATTTAAGTTAATATTTTTCTTCATATTCTATTTAATAAAAAAGGGAGACATTTCTGCCTCCCTTAAATGGATGAAAATTTTTACCAGTCGTCTCCTGCATCTGCAGTAGCAACACTATTACTAGTAACTGTATCTTCTACTAATCTTTCCATAGCATCGATATTTCCTCTAGTTAATCTTGTGTCTTCTGTAGTTACACTTGTCGGTTCCATAAAAGGTACCCAAGAGCGAACTTGAATATATGCTTTTACTCCCATAGTAGAACCATAGTTAGCAAATACTCTATATGAATTTTGTCCTGTTCCTTCTTTAACAAGTTTCATAACTCCACTTAACATTGCTTTTGGATTAGGATATTGAGGGAACTCATAATCCGCACCATATACAGCATGAATAACATGTTTAAGCATTTTACCTTGTTTCTTTATTTGCTGTTCTATTGTAGCATATTCAGTATCTTCCGTTACTGTCCAAAATGCTGTATTTACCGATGCTCCTGTAGTGTCAGTAAACACTAATTTATAATCAGGTGCATTTTCTTTATCATCATTACCTTTCTTATATACAGAAAGTTTTACATTTTCTACTACACCAGCTTCGCCATTATTAAAAATAGCTACATTTGCATTTCCATCAAATGTATTGTCATTTAAATTAATCATATTTATTTATTTATTTGTTTTATTTTTACCATTGTTCATCTAAATCCAAAGATGCGTCTTTTACAGAATTTTCAGAAGTACTTGTTACTTCTTTTACTAATTCATTAGCTTTTTCAACCATTTCTACAGCAACTTCTACATTACTATTAGTATTAGTAGTTCTGTTAAAAACTAAATTTTCATTATCAAATACAAAATGTAATTCATTTTCTACATCTGTATTAAGATTTAATCTTTTCACAATATAATCAAAAGTCTTTTTATCACTCATTCCATAACTTTTATTTATCATAAAAGTATGAGCTTCTGGACTTTCAAAAGTAGCTATTACTATATGATTAGTAGTTTCTCCAAAACCAAAAGCAAGATTAGTTACTCCTCCTTCTAGATTCAAAGCTTTTTGTGCCGCTTTATTAAAAGTGAATTTTCTTCCAGCACCTTTTTTAGTTAATGCTGTCATTGTTACTACAGGTGTAGTATACTTTTCTACCTTTTTTGTTCTCAGGGAAGGCGTTCCCCACGTTAGTGTTTCCATATTTTTTATTTTTTTTATGGGTTATTAAATGTCGTAGTAATCTACGATTGAATTATTTACTTTAACTAGATCATTATCTATTGTTTCTTCTTTAAACATTTCCATAGGAGTTTTACAAGTATTAGTTCCTGTATTAACTGTCCTAAAGATATGACGATTTGGTTTGCCTGGTATTTTTTCTATATCAGCATATAATACCATTGTAGCAAAACTTTCAGGACAATATTTTTCAAGTTGTTTTCCTTGAACTACAATCCTTTCTAAAGGAAAACCATCTTCATCATAGTGAGTTTCAGGATGACATAGTAAATATACTATAATATCATCTCTTAATTTCTCATTAATAGTATTCAATAAGTCATATTGACTTCCTGAAAGTTTTCCCCATTTTTCAAAACCTTTAGTAGCTCTGAATTGAGGACTCATTACATAATCTGTCATAACTCTTGTCCAAGTATCTAAAATAATAGTTTTTATCTTGGAATTTTTATGTGCTTCTTTTAAAGCATTCATAACTGAAGGCATATCTGAACTTTTCAGATAATTCTTTTTAGTCTCATTGTATTTCTCACCAAACTTCTTAAAAGGTAAGGATTTTTGATCAGTGTTGATCCATAGTGTTGTTTCGGGATTTAAGTTTCTACCTGACGTAGATTTCCCCATACCTGATTTTCCAACCAGGAAGCATAATTGTGCCATAAATATTTGTTTTTTAATTGTTTAACCTCGATATAAATATACAAAAACTTTATGTAATAAGCAAATATTACATAGTCTTTATTTCTTGTTTTACATCTTTCATTTTCTTTTTTCTTTTGCCCCATAATTTACCTCTAAGATGAGGATGTTCCTCTTGGACTTTTCTACTTGCTCTGCCAAAAGAATCTATATATGGAATATTTCTACATTCCATATCTTTAAGAAACTTTTTAATAGAAGTATCCATATTATAACCTAAATCACTTAAGTAATTATAATATAAACGTTCATTGGAGTCTCGTAGTTCAGGATACATTGTTAATTTTAATTTTACCCAATCATGTAATTCTTTTACCATAATTTATTATTTTATTTAATAATGCAGAATTTTCTGTTAATTCACTAGCAGGAGGTAGTTCTTTAAATTTTCCTACTTCTCCTATAAAGTGAAGTCCTACAACTAAATCTGCCATACCATCTCTATTTTTTAATATATGGGCAGACCTATAATTTCTTTGTAATTTTATTATAGGATATCCTCTATGTTTTTCCATACCATATTTAAAAGGATGAAAAAGAGCAATAACAGTATTTGCATCTTCTTGTGTAGAACCAGAATCTTTTAAATCAGATAATTGTGGTTCTTGACTATTATTTTCTTTTCTATCCATTCCTTCTATTCCTCTATTGAATTGTGATACTACTACAGGACTATATTTACATATATTTCGGAAAAACACTAATATTTTAGATGCTCTATCAATAGCTTCTTTTTTTGTTTTATCTTCCTTATTTTTGTCAATTAATCCTATATGATCTACTACTATTAAAGTTATTAAATTAGGATTATTAGGAATATACTCTTGTATTATTCCATTTTTATCCTTAATAAATTTTCCCCGTGATTCTGCATAGCCCATCATATCTTTATATAAATAATTAGGACTCATACTACTTCTAAAAAATAATGTTTTTTCTTGTAGTATAGCAAAATATTCTTCATAAGAATCTATAATATCTGCTATTTTTGGTGGTATTTTTAATTTACCTCTACTATATATTTCATTAACATTAGTAAGCATACCGTGATCTTCCCATATTTTTCTAGCAACAAATTTTGCTAATTTTACTACGGGCTCAATCTCTAAAGAATAATAAACTATCTCAAGTTCATAAAAAGATCCATTAGTTTGAATATAATCATAAGGATGAAATACAAATGCCGAATCTACAAAAGCAGTTTTACCTGTTCCTGTAGCACCCGAGACAGTAGTATATCTTCCTTGTTGAATATTACTAATATGATTATCTAATCTTTCAAATCCCATTGTAAGACCTTTATTAAAGCCTTGTTTTCCTCTGTTTATTTCTCTTTTAAGATTGTCCCAAACCTTAATTTTCGTCATATTTTGTTTCTTTTTTATTACTTTTTTTTACTTCATAAGTATTTTCTAATGTTTTCTCAATCATTCTACCTGCTATAACTCCTCCATAAAACATTATCAAATAGCCTATTATTATTGATACTATTATTTGTGTCATTGTTTTAATAATTTTTCTTTCGTTAATTTAGCAATTACTTGTTCGTCATTTAGTATAGTTCTTGAACCATCATATTCTTCAGGATTATATAAAAGTTTAACTTCTTTAATTTTGTCTTTATGATCATATTTAATAATCCAACCTCTATCTTCTTTTTTACCATTTAAAAGAGTTTGTTGTTTTAATACAGTTAAAAAATTACTCATTTTTATTGTTTTTATTATCATTATAAAATTCATCATATTTAACTTTAATTTCTATAATATTTTTTGATTTACAAATAGAAGTATAAAAATCTATTGCCACTTTCTTCGCATAGGCTTCTATTTCATCTTCATGAGTCTTAAATGTTCCACCATTTATTTTAAAATGTTCTTTAAATCTTTTATTCATCTTTTTTTAATTTTAAATTGTTGTTGTATTCCAAGATGCCCCTTCTTTACCTGTAGATTCAATAAATCCTTCCCATTGTTCCCATAAATTATTATTAAGAACAGTTTCCATAGCTGGCAAATATTGCAATTTATTTACTAATCTTTGACGACTAATATATGCATTTACTGCTTTAATTGCAAGTTTATGTTCTTTAATATTTTTTATTTTTGTTAAATATTTCTTCTCATGTTTTAATGCTAATTGACTATCAGGACTAGCTGCTCGTAATACTCTACTTCCTACTTTAATAGGATATTCTATATAAAAAGTCCAAAAATTAATTTTATCACTTTTTATTCTTAAGAGTTTTTTCACTGCATTTTGACTAAGGGTTGTTTCTTTAAATTTCGTATGAGCACTTAATAAATACTTAGTATAAATAAGACTATTCCTAACTGTCATAGCCTTATTTCTACCAAATACCTTTTCTATATCTTCATATTCTTTATGATATAAAAGAGTTAAAAGTATATATTGATCAGGAGTAATTTTATTATTTGCTAAATGTTTAGTATTAATTTCTATTACCATTTTGATAATGTTAAAATTAATATTAGCCATAGAGCAAATATATAAAGTCCATACTCACTTATCCAATTTATTATATTATCTCGCATAATTCTTGTGTTATTATATGTTTATTAATAAATTCATCTAAACTACAATTAGTAATTAAATCTGGATTTATATCTTCCATTCTTTTATTTACCCATACTTGTTCTTGAGTAAATGGAGTATATAAATTAATTACAGTAGCGTGTTTATCAGGTTGTAATCTGATTAACCTGCCTAATTGTTGTGTCATTGTTCTTTTAGTAGAATTACTACCTGCAATAATACCAATAGAACATTCAGGCACATTAAATCCTTCATTTAATGCTTGTACGGAGCTAAGAAAACGGACTTTCGTCCGCTTATCTTTAAAACGCTTTAATACATAAAGTTGTTGTTTCTTTGTAAGCTTGCTATGGAAAGTCATAGCAATTCCTCCAAGTTTTTCTTGAAGACTGTCTGCAAATTCAGTAGTAGCACTGAAAATAAGGCCATTACTGTTAGGAAACAAATCTATAATGCTATTTACAGCATTTATTTTGTTTTTATTACTTAAACAAATCTTTTTTCTAGTTCTCATAGAATTATAATAAGCACCAGCAATTCCTTGCTTTTGTTTATCACCAGATTTTATCCATTCCTGTGCAGTTTGAAAAGCTCTCGCTCCTCGACCTAATTGTGCAGCAAAATGCTTAAAAGAATTATCAGCTTTATTATATACCAATCGTTCTTCAGGTGTGAAATTAACAGCTACATTATACACCTTATAAGGGCTTACCCATCCGTTTTCTAACGCTTCGTTTATAGTTATTTTATCTATTACTGGGAGATATTTAAGAATTTCTTGATGTAATCCATCCTCTCTTTCAAGAGTTGCTGTAAGTCCTAATATTCCTTTATAAGAAGCTTTTTGAAAAATTTCTTTAAAAGTATTAGCACCATATCTATGAATTTCATCAAGTATAAGTAAATCTACTTTATGAGTAGTTTTAATACCAGTATTTATTACTAATACCTCTGCTACATTAATTATTTTATGAGTTTTTAATTCTTTTTCCCATTGTTCTTTTAATGTAATAGTAGGCACAATTATTAATACCTTTTTAATTCTTTTTTTACGTATTAGACCTCTAATACCCATAATCGCAGTATAGGTTTTTCCAGTTCCTGTAGGATAATTTAATATCCCTTTAAATTTATTATTTCGCCATTTACGTAATCCCTCAATTTGTCTTTGTGTTCTATCCAACACCTTCATTGTCCACTCTTTCTGTTATAGTGAACTGCCTGCGCACAGCTTTTCCTAATTCTGAGTTATTAGGAAATTTTTTTATTAAAGTTATAATTCTAGTTTCTATAGAATTTCTTTTTACTGTAGTAGGATTAGTATATCCATACTCTTTTGATTGTCTATATTCATTTAGACTTCTTTTTTTTGTTGTTTTCATTGTGTGTTTTTTTAGTAGGATTAATATGTTTTTCTTTTATTTTTTGCAATTCTGCACATTCTTCAAATTTATCAATAGACGCTAGATAATCAATAACATATTGAATATCTTCTTTAGTATAAGAAAAAGGATTCAGGGAAAAATATAAGGAATCTTCCCCTGCCTTTGTAATATCTTCAAGAGTAAACTCTCCTATTATTATACTATAAGAATTCCATATTGATACTCTTTCTATAAAATTATCTTTATCCATAACATTAATTATTGTCAATTTAATGAGCCCAAATTTTAGTTATACATGGTTCTGCTTTTAAAGGTATTGTTTTACAAAATTTATCTCCTGCTCTTTCCATACAATTTTGTAATATCTTTGCTAAACTTTCTGCTTTATCAGTAGAACATTCTATAATTAATTCATCATGGACTACATTAGGCATTAATACTTTAAATAATAAATCATTATCTTTTAAATATCTAAACATATATATACCTGCTAATTTTGTTATATCTGCAGAAGTTCCTTGTATCGTGTAATTTAAACTCATTCTTTCTATATTTCCCCTTTTCATAAAATATTCTCTTACTAAAGGCTTAAGAACATTAACAAAGATACTCGAATTTTGTGATTTTTCCAATTTATATTTAGTCCAAAATCCTTTAACATTTATTTTTTTAGCTAATTCTTTAAATTCATCATAATAATCTATATAACATTTTCTACCACTTATATTATTAAATAATATATAACCATTCTCTACTGCTTTCTTTTTTTCATTAGTAAAATATTTAGCAAGACCAGGAAAAGCATTAAAATAAGACTTATATACTTCTTCTCCTTTTTCTAAAGGTAAATTTAAATTTTGTGCAATTGTTATACCAGCACCTCCATAATTAATAGAGAATCCTGCTCCTTTAGCAATCTGTCTTAAATTTTTATGTTTCTTTTTAATATCAGATAAAGGCAAATCTTTTAATTCAGGAAATATTTTAGATGCAACAAAAGAATGCATATCAGAATGTTGACCACGATAAAATGCTAAAAGATCTTTATCTAAACATTTATTCACTAATACTACATTTTCTTGTCCAGAATAATCTGAAACAATTAAAGTATTATCCTTTTGTGCTTGAAAACAATTTCTTGTTCTATCTTCAGAAGGAATATTTTGCATATTAGGTTTTTGATTTATATTCTTTTTTTGACTTCCTTTTTGCCCAGAAGATAATCTACCTGTATTCATAATTTGAGTATAGTTAGTATGTATTCTTCCTGTTTTAGGTTCTATGTAGTCAAAAAAGTTCTCTCCATAAGTGCTAACTTCTTTTTGATATTCCTTATATTTAAGATAATCTTCTACAATATGATGAGTTTTCTTTTGAGAAATAAGAACTTTTTTATCTATAGAGTCTTTATATTTACCTGTTTTCTTATCTTTTATTTTAGTATCTATACCTAATTCTTTCATTAAAGGTATAACTTGTTTTTCGCTATTCCAATTAATATTACATTGCACGCCTTCTTCAAATAAAGATAATTGAGGATTAATATACCTATAATAAGTTTTAGAATCATTTAATATAAAATCATTTAATACTCCTCTCATCTTTAGCATACTTGTTTTATCTTCGTCACATTTAGTTTGCCACATATCTTTATTAAGATACATTCCTGAATGTTCTATATATGTTAACACTTTAACATAATGATTATCTAAAAATATTGCTTGTAATAATCCTTCTTCTTTTGCTTTCTCTATTTGTTTATCTTTAATTATCTCAAGATATTTTACATCATCAGCAGAATATTGTATTACTCTTGTAGTTAATCCCTCTTTTGCTATCTCTAATCTAATAGATTTATCAAGATTAACATCACAATATTTTAGAGCGCAATAATTCAATCCTCTACGAGCTCTTGATAGGCCTGTAGTAAGTATTTTCTCTGCTAAAAAAGTATCGAAAAGTTTAGTAGGCACTATTTTATATTGATATAAAAAACCAAGATCAAACTTAGCATTATGTATTATCAATTCTTTAGTTTCTAATAATTCTTTATATTCTAATATATCTATAGTATTACAATCTATTATAAATTGATTTTCATTATTTCCCAATTGTATACATATAAGTTTATGTTTATAAGGTTCTAAGCCATTTGTTTCAGTATCAAAACTGATACTTTCTAATTTATTAAGACACTTTAAAGAATATTCTATATCACAATGTTTATATTCTGTAGTCTCAAAAAGTTCTTTTTGTTTTGTTATTAAATAAATCATTCTTCTAATTTTTTAATTTTTTTTATATTTAAGTTTTCTATATATTATTTTTTCTTCTTTACTAAGTTGATTATAATTATCATCACTAAAATCTTTACCATAATAATCATTTTCATCTTCAAAATAAGATTCATTTTTATGTCCAAAGGTAACTCCTAATAAATCTTTATCAATAAGAGGCATTCGTTTATAGACAGAGCCTTCAGAGCATTTCACTAACATTGCTACATATTTCACAGGAACTCTTCTCATTAAATAAAAATCTATCTTTTCTTTTTGTTCATCTGTTATTAATAAATATTTTAATTTTTTCATATTTCTGCTTCAAAATTACACTCTCCATTTTCTTTTACACAATCTAAAATCTCTTGTCCTAATCCTAAATCTGCATAATTCTCTAAATGTGAGCCTATATTTTTAGTTTCTATTTCTTTTTCTTTAAAAAATTCTTCTAACATTTCATCATTATAAAAATCATTCTTCTCAAAAAATTTATCAAAGTTTTCTTTATATTTTCCTAATGACTTTTTTATTTTCTTTATTTCTTCTTCTATTTCTTCTAAATGTTCTTCTCCAAAATGATATTGTATGTATGATGGTTCATATTCTTCACCACCAAATCTACTTGGTGCTACACTACTTTGTACTGCAAACCAAAATTTACCATTTATATCTCCGTTATAATATCGTCCCATAATTTCTATTTATTTATTTATTTTTAATCAGATGTGCAAAATATTTCATATCCAAATTGTTTCATACTATTAACAGGAAAACCATCAAACTCAGTATCGGTTTCTATATTTTGTATTAACATAAGTATAAAATCTTCCACACTATCATAGTTTATACCATAATTATGATATAATGTGGATATTTTTTCTTCATCTACTCTAATTTTAATTGTAATTTCTTTTTCTGTCATTTTTTATATTCTTTTTATTATTTTTAAATGTTCTTGGGCTTCTTCTTTTGAATATGCCCATATCCTGTAACCTTCTATTATAAATAGTTGTTTTTCTTTTTCCATAATTTCTATTTTTTTATTACTTCTATTGCTTATTTCATACTCCTTCTGTATTGTCAGCATCTGAACAATCCTTAGAACAATATTTACCTTCAGTCATTTCTTCCCCACAATATCCACATCTAAAATATTCTTCTATTTCAAAATCATCTATTTGATATTTCTCATCTTCTTCAAGATATACATTTACTCTTGAAAGATATTCATCTATATAAACTGCTGCTTGGTATTCAGAATCAAAAAAGGCTTGATCGTGGTTTAAATCATTTGTTACTTTATACATTATTCTATTATTATTAATTTTAATTGTTCTGCAACATACCTTATATGTTGCTTACCTTTTGCTGTTAGGTTTTTTTCAGGATATATTAATTTATTCTCAATAACAGCTATTACATAACCATAAGAATATACTTCATTTCCTCTAACCCATAATTCTCTTTGATATTCTCTAAATCTCATATTACAGATGTTAATTGTTTATATAATCTCTCTGTTTCTTGTTTAACAAACTCTTCATTTTTATTCACTTTATTATCTCCAGCGTGAAAAGTATCAAAACCTATCAACCAATATTTATCAGTTTGAAATTTAGGAAGTATCCCTCGTAAAGAAGTACCATATTTAGTATAAGAAATTCCTCCGTGAATATCTATATCCATTTCCTCAGCAAATTTCTCAAAATAAGGATGTTCTTTAGGCACTGCTACATATCCACTTCCCCATCCTGATGCCAGAAATCCATCTTTATATGCAATAGGTTTTTCTTTTATTATAAATTTCCTCATTTTAATTGTTATGAGTATTTTCTTTTTTATTTTTTTTAAATGTTCTTCATTTTCTTTTTCTTTCATTGTAATAAGATTATTATTGTTAATACTATATTCCAAATTAAAGATAGTAAGGCAATTTTATATGCCTTACTACTTTTTCTACTATGTCTTTCCATACTATATTTCATTACTTTATAAATTTACATTCCTCAGCATTTATCCATTTGTCTGACTCCTTAAAACCTTTAACAAGGCTTTTAGGAAGTTCATCACAAAAACTTAATAAATATTGAGGTGTTATTATTACTTTGTCTTCTAAGTCTACCATATCTTGTATAATTGATAATGCAAAATTGATAATATCTCCTGAATCAGAAAATAACCAATCTTTAAAATCATCAAAAGATATTTCATATTGTTCTAATGCATTATTTTTCATATTATTTATTATTTTGTAAATATATAAGTTCTTGTTCATACATATTATACTCGACTTCTCTTGATATTCTCTCATAGTCTTCGTGAATAAAATGTAAAGATTCATATCTAATTATATCTTCTAGAGTGCAAGATACATTAAAATTTTCAGTAATCAGCAATGCTAATTGTGTAGGGCTGTCAGGATAGTTATCTAATTGTATAGTTCTTATGTATAATCCTATGTCTTCCATTTGAACTTTAGGAAGATTAATTGTTTCATTTTTCTCTGGGTTTGTTAGGTTTTTAGTATTTATCATTTTTAAGGTATTAAAGGTTGTTTATTTTTTTTTAAGGTGTCTTTATTTAATGTAGCGATGTATAAAAAAAACACAAGAAACAACAATTAAGTGTTCCTTGTGTTTAATTATATAGATATTAATAGGCTTAACCTATTGCATCTTCAATTGCAGCATCAGTTCCTACAAAAGAAGAACTTCTTACTGTATCTGCTAAGAAAGCGTGTGAAGGATTACCTGGAACTACAGATGCTCTTACATAAATGTATTCGCCACCTTTAGTTAAGATATAATCTCCATCTTTACCAGCTCTTTTAGCCATAGTCTCAAAGTTAGCAACTTCATATTCATTTCCTTGAGTAGTCTCAGTTATTTGAATATTAAGTGCTTGACCGTTTATAGAAGGACTTAGTTTATTAATCTCCATTTCTTGCCCTTCAGCAGTTAATGAAGAAAAATCTAATCCAAACAATTTGCTTGCATCTTCAGGTTGAGCAGATACCCAAGCGTGACGAGGTTTCCCTGTTTGCGTGAATCTATCATCTGAAGCATTTAATAATCCTACTATAGACTGAGGTCTAACATTAGGGTTATCTATTTTTTGAGCAAAATGTAATTGGATTTTTCCTCCTTTTACTTTTTTAGCCGAAGCTAATAACATTTCTCCTTGTTCTAAATTTTCAATCGTTTTCATAATTTTTGTTTTATATTTTATATGTGATTTTTTTGTGCTCTTTCAGTTAAAGGAAATAGATTTATTATTCTTACGATATCCAAACGAATCGTTATAAAGATATTATTCGATGATATGGTTGAAAAGTAGAAATCTGACTATAGACGAGCAATCTATAGTTCCTATATTTTTATTTTAAAGATTAACGAGGGCAATAATATTTCATATTACCCAAGTATAACCTTAAATTAATATGATATATTTTTCTTAATGTGTTAATATATAACAGTATCCTAATAATACTGCCATAAAAATAGTTGATATTGTCAATGCTTTAAGGAGGAATAACCATTCCTGCTTAATAAATAATTTTATTGCTTTCATAATATTTTGTTTTAATTTGTTTATTAAATAAGAGAGCCAATAATAATCTAAGTTATTATAGAATTACGCTACTCTACAGTTAGTTAGGTAACACTCTCTTATTTTAATTATATTTTACTGATTCCGTCTATTCTTTCTAAGTTATCTAATTTATCCATAAATTTCAACCTCAAATAAACCACTTTATAAGTAGCAGGATATCGATGTTGAAATTCTCTTATCATTTGTAAGATTCTGATGTTATGGGAAGGTTCTCCCATACGCTCATCAATTAACATAGAAATTGCTATATATGCTTGTTCCATAATTAATTTATTTTAGATGTTTCTTTATTTAACTTAGCCAATTTAGATTCCAACTTAGAAATCTTTTTTTGTAGAATCTTTCTTTCTTTCTGCATACTAAAGAAGACAGTCCATAAGTTATCTTGAATTATACGATAATTGTTTATGTATATTTCTCCATAATTTATTGGAATAACTCCTTCTTGTATATCAGTCTCCATCCATTCAGCCATTGCATCTAATTGATTTATACTAATTGTAGTATAAGAAGATGCTTGTGTGTTTTCTTTTTTATGTTTATTATAATTTATTTCCCCTGTCATATATGGGAAATTGTCTTGTCCGTATACATTTGTAACTAAAATAGTTCCAAACATAACTAACCCCATCGCCATTGCTAATAGGAATAGTTTTTCAATTGTGTGTGTTCTCATTGTGTGTGTTTTTTAAGGTTTATTTGTAATTATGCTATAATATATCATTATATTATATTAATTGGAGGCAATGGCAGGATTCGAACCTGCATAACCGTCTGTATATCTTTCGTTAGATATCAGCACTGCCTTATA
>Ga0098040_1000123_pt1 | contig 37487 bp, 29 predicted proteins | sample 7_EtaG_FD_75065 | JGI IMG/M metagenome (GOLD analysis project Ga0098040, IMG submission 75065) | Marine viral communities from the Subarctic Pacific Ocean - 7_ETSP_OMZ_AT15161 metaG | ecosystem: Environmental > Aquatic > Marine > Oceanic | place: Pacific Ocean | collected 2015-01-08
CATTGTATAATATAACCAATAAGAAGTATGTAAAAAATCGACTAGCTTGTCGTGGTCAGTATGGCTACTGCGATTTTTACAAGACTGAATACTGTAGGTAAAAAAACTATGAGCAAAATAAAGATTTTAACCATATCCGATCACCCACTATCGCCATCCGGAGTTGGTACACAAACTCGATATATAATCGAAGCACTATTGGCGACGGGCAAGTTTAGCGTTGTTAGTTTGGCTGGCGCAATGAGACATGATAATTACCAGCCACAAAAAACCGAGCAATATGGCGATGACTGGGTTGTCTATCCAATTGATGGTTATGGCAACCCAGAGGCGCTTAGATCTCTTTTACGCACTCATCGTCCTGATATATTATATTTTATGACAGATCCGCGATTTTACGGCTGGTTATGGGAAATGGAAGATGAAGTTCGTTGTAAAATACCTATGGTATATTATCATGTCTGGGATAACTATCCTTACCCAACTTTCAACAAGGGTTATTATGATTCGAATGACGTGGTTGCAACAATCTCCAAAGTGACCGACGATATTGTTAGAACAGTATCTCCTGACATAGAAACAGTTTATATGCCACATGCAGTGAATTCAGATATCTTTAAGCCGGTATCTGGAGAAGATATAGAAGATATACGTCAAAAAGCAGATGTGCCAGAAGACAAATTTGTATTCTTTTGGAATAATCGAAATGCACGTCGTAAACAGAGTGGCTCGCTTATATACTGGTTTAATGCATTTTTGGAGCAAGTCGGTCGCGACAAGGCTATGCTAATAATGCACACAGACCCTCACGATCCAGCGGGACAAAATCTGGTCCATATCGTAGAAGAGTTGGGTCTTACAGAGGGTGAAGTACAATTTTCCAGCAATAAAATATCACCGGAATTTCTATCGAGGATGTATAATTTAGCCGACTGCACAATCAATATCGCAGATGCAGAAGGTTTCGGGCTATCTACATTGGAATCCTTGTCGTGCGGCACACCTATTATTGCAACGATGACAGGCGGGCTTCAGGAACAAGTGACTGATGGAGAAAATTGGTTCGGCATCGGACTGGAACCAACATCTCGCGCTGTTATTGGTTCACAGCAAATCCCATGGATTTATGAGGATCGATTGAATGAAGAGGTGGTAGTTTCAGCTATGCTGGAAATGTATAACAAATCCCCTGAAGAACGAAATCTTCTAGGTGAAGCTGGACGTCAACATGTATTGAAGAACTACAATTTCAAAGATTTTGAAAAGAACTGGGTAGAGCTTATTACACGAATTCACAAAGAACACGGCTCGTGGGAGACACGAGTTGGATATAACACTTGGGAGCTATTAGAAATCGTATGAAAAAAAAGATTTTAGTTAGAGGTCCTGCGCTTAGTCGCAGTGGATACGGAGAACAAACCAGATTTGCGTTACGCTCACTTAGACGCTATGAAGAAAATATTGATATTTTTCTCTTGACAACGAGTTGGGGTGCGACGTCATGGATAACAGAAGACGACGAAGAGCGACAATGGATTGATCAACTGCTTCAAAAGACCATCACCCATAGTCAATCAGGCGGTCAATATGACGTATCACTACAGGTTACAATCCCTGGTGAATGGGAAGCTTTAGCCCCGGTTAATATTGGGTATACAGCGGGTGTTGAATCAACTAAAATATCCCCACCTTGGCTTGAAAAGACATACTCAGTGAACAAAATAATTGTTCCTTCACAACATGCTAAACAAGTATTTGAAACAACAACCTGGCCAGCCAAACACCAAGGAAAAGTCATTCAAGTTGGTTGCAAAACCCCGGTTGAAGTTGTCGCTTTTCCCGCTAAACAGGTAGAGGAAGAACCACTGGATTTAGAGTTAGAGACAGATTTTAATTTCCTTTCGGTAGCTCAGATTTCGCCTCGAAAGAACGTGTTTAATATGATTAAATGGTTTGTTGACGAATTCCACGACGATGCGACTACCGGTCTGGTTGTTAAGTTGTCTATGGCAAAAAACTGTCATATCGATAAGGTCAATACAACAACTCATCTTAAAAATCTATTGTCAGAATATCCAGATAGAAAGTGTAAAGTATATTTGTTACATGGTACGCTGTCTGAAGGACAGATGAAATCTTTATATACTAATGATAAGATCAAAGCTATCGTCACCACAACACATGGAGAAGGTTTCGGTCTTCCCCTGTTTGAAGCGGCGCAATATGGTTTACCAGTGGTTGCTCCAGCTTGGAGTGGACACAAAGATTTCTTGTATGCACCTGTTGTTAATAAGAAGACTAAAAAAACAAAAAAGAGATCGTTGTTTACCAAGGTCGATTATGAGCTTAAACCTGTACAGCAAGAAGCTGTGTGGGAGAATGTCATCATTCCTCAATCTTTATGGTGCTTCCCAAAGCAAAAGTCTTTTACTAACGCGCTACGCAAGGTTCAGAAGGATCATGGTTTGGCTCGCTCGAATGCTAAAAAATTGCAAAAACACGTTTTAGAAACGTTTTCGGAAGAAGTTCAGTATGATGCATTTATCAGTGCTCTTGGACTTAATCTTTCGAAAGATGAAAACATTGAAGACGTTCAAGCTTGGTTTAATGAGCTAAACAAGAATGTAGAAACCCATTCATAACATACCATGAATTTTTTTTTAATATCTGATTATTTACCTGATGAAGTGTTGGGAGGTTGTGAGATTAACAATGCTGAACTCGCAGATGTACTTCGCGCACGTGGTCATCAGGTAATAGAAAAGAAATCGATTTTTATTGAAACAAACGATATTATCGATAACCCACATGTTTGTTATATAGTTTCAAATTTTATCGAGCTAAACCCAGCTTGCATTGAAGAACTCAAAAAAACAAAGTATGTAATCTATGAGCACGATCACAAATATCTCCGATCAAGAAATCCTGCTCATTATAAAGACTTTAAAGCTCCTGCGGAAGAACTGATTAATCTTGATTTTTATCGCCACGCGCAAGCTGTGTTTTGCCAGTCTGATTTTCATGGTGACATAATTAAAAAGAATACCGGCTTGCGCAATATCGTTAGCGTCGCGGGCAACTTATGGTCGGAGGAATCGTTAGCCCTGATGGGTGAAATAGCTTCAGTGGAGAAAGAGGATTGCGCAGCGATCTTGAATTCTCCCATACCCCACAAAAATACTCTTGATACGATCAGATATTGTCAGTATGCAAATCGAAGACATGAGTTAATATCTTCTAACAACTATCATAGTTTTTTGAAACAGATGGGTAGAAATAACGAATTTATTTTCTTTCCTAAAACTCCGGAAACGCTTTCAAGAGTGGTCTGTGAAGCCCGTATGATGAATATGGTTGTTACAACAAATAATTTAGTGGGTGCAACATCTGAGAGTTGGTTCGCGCTAAAAGGCAAAGACCTAATTGCTAGAATGTTGACACAAAGAGTTGAGATTGCTGTCATGGTTGAAGGTGCCTTCAGGGAAGAATCCCATGCAAACACACTTTAAAATAGTTGTGCCTTTTTATAACGTTGAGAAATGGGCGCGTGCAACAGTCAACAGTATTAAAATGCAAAGTTATACCAATTATGAATGTGTTTTTATAGATGATATGTCAGATGATAAGTCTGCATCGGCTGTGTTGGATATTATTGGGGATGATCCTAAATTCCATTTTATCAAAAACAAAGAAAAAAAATATGCCCTTGGAAACACAATTCAAGGAACCGAATACTTAAATCCAGATCCAGAAGATGTTATCATGGTACTTGATGGGGATGATTGGTTTGCCACTCCTGATGCTTTATCTCGCTTAAACGAAGAATATGTATCTCATAAGTGTTGGATGACGTATGGCAGCTATTTAGAATTCCCATCAGGTATCCGTGGAAAATTTGCTAGGCAGCTTCCGGAAGAAGTAATAACAAATAATGCTTTTCGCGAATACCCGTGGTGCACCTCTCAATTAAGAACATATAAATATCATCTGTGGGCAAACATTAAAACAGATGCCTTAAGAGATACAAAGGGCAATCTATATACCATCTCTGGAGATCTAGCTTATATGTTCCCGATGTTAGAAATGACGGGACCACGCTCACGTTACATAGAAGATATTTTATATATATACAATTTGGAGACGCCTTTAAACGATCATAAAAAAGATAACAGATACCAAGTGGCTGTTGAAAATGAAATACGCAAGAAGCAAAAATATAACCTTAAAGGTGTGGCATGAATCACATTAACCTATTTGATGGAAACTTTACTTATACTTTAGAGGAATGTGGGTTTATAACAGCATCACATAAATTTAAACCAAAAAAAGTTGTATGGGAGAATCGGCTACCAGAATTTGATGGTGTTACAGTTTTCACAGATCATTATATAAAGAGAAGTGCAACTTCTTTTATTCAGTCTATCAAGTCTCCTTATAAGGTAGCATGGTTAGTCGAGCCCGCATCAATCCATCCCTGGGCATATGAAGAAATCAAATATATGCTCGATGAATTTGATCTTGTCTTATCACACCACGAAGAGATTTTAGCACTTGATGAAAAGTGCCATTGGGTACCCGGTTGCGGAACTTGGGTCAATCCAGACAATTGGAAAGTTCATCCAAAGACAAAGAAGGTGTGTATTATTGCATCTGGCAAGTCAACAACTCATGGACACCATTTGCGTCATGAAGTAATTCGAGAACTTGGAGATGAGATAGATGTATATGGTCGCGGCTATAACCCATTTCCAGAGAAAGAAGATCTGTTGAAGGACTATATGTTTTCGATTGAGATTGAGAACTGTTCTAAAGAAAATTATTTTACAGAGAAATTACATGATTGTTTGGCTGTTGGAACGGTGCCAATATATTTTGGACCCAAAGAAGGGCTGTCTGAATTTTACGATATAAATGGTATTATTCCGTTTAGCGATGTCGAAGATTTAGAGGATGTGCTTGATGAACTGGATGAAGACTTTTATCAAAGTAAAATAGAGAGTATAAAATATAATTTACAATCAGCAAAACAATTTGCTATAATGGATGATTATGTAGCCGAGGTGATTGCCACCTCTTATAAAACAGGAGAGCGCTAAATGAAGAATAAACAAGCAACGATGAAACACTTAGAACAGGTGGGTGAATGGTCCTTAAGTTCCCTTTTGAAAAAATATCTATGTAACGCGAAATATTTTGTGGAAACGGGTACTCACATCGGCGGCGGATTAAAGTCAGCTTTGGACGTGGGTTTTGAAAAATACTTTAGTGTAGAATTATCTTCAGAACGTTACACTCATTGTTGTGAGCTTTTTAAAGACGAGAAGGATATTTTTCTATCGAACGATCATTCGGTACCGTGGTTGCGGAGCGTCATCAATACTATTGATAAGAAGAGTTTGTTTTGGTTAGACGCGCATGGCGAAGGTGGGGGAGCACCGGTCCTTGAAGAACTTGATATAATCGCCGCGCATCATATAAAAACGCATACAATCATTATTGATGATATACCGGTATATTATGGTGACGGGGCAGCAATTGCAAGGCGATGTTTGGAGATTAATCTGAATTACAAAACAGCATTAACGCCGAACGGGTCTAGAGAAGATTATATTTTCGTTGCGTGGATTGAAGAAGATGAAGAATAAAAGAAATTGCTTAATAAGACAACCCGCTGGACTTGGCGATATTATCTTTTGTCAAAAGATTGCAAACACGTTTGTACAAAATGGTTATAAAGTCTGGTGGCCGGTCATTGATCAATATTACGATGCAGTCAATAATCATTTGGCAAAAGATAATATCGAATATTGTAAACAATCTGACGACTTTCCACTTAAGGAATATTTTTATTCTTCAACTAAGAATCCGATTCGAAAAGGTGGCACGGAAGATGTGTACATCCCTCTTCAATTGGCAGATCTAAAATATCCGGCAGAATCAATTATGTATGCCAAGTATAAAATGGTGGGAATGGATTTTTCTGATTGGCGTGGACATGTTTCTATTAAAAGAAACATAGAGAAAGAAAGATATCTGTATTACGACGTTCTCAAGTTAGACGACAAATCTCAATATTGTTTAACTAATCGTTTCTTTGGCTCCCCGCCGCATGTATTGGAAAGAAAAGACCTTTTGGTACCTAAAGATCTCCCAGTGGTTGACATGCAAATGATGGGGTTCGACACTATATTTGATTGGAGTCGTGTAATAGAGAACGCCACAGAGATTCACACAGTTGAAACAGTCTTTTGTTATCTTATGGAAAAGTTGAAACTTGAGGCAAATAGAAAAGTAATATATTCCAGAAATCGCCCGGAGAGAGGCTTTGATTATATTAAGGAAATATATTCGAATGACTGGGAGTATGTTCCGTGAAAGTAGAATTTTCAAATGGAGACATTGTAGACCGTTACACCATCCTTTCAATTAAAGTAGAGCGTGTTGTCGGTAATGAGAAAAAGAATAATGTTCAAAAAGAATATAGCGTTTTACAACAGGCTTTGGTGGAAGTCGGATTAACCGAAGAGCATGAGTTGTGCGCGGCTCTTAGATTAGTTAATACACGATTGTGGGAGATCGAAGATGAGATACGCATTAAAGAAAAGAAAAAAGAGTTTGATGACGAGTTTATACATTTGGCTCGCTCTGTGTACATTGAGAATGACGAGCGAGCAAGATTGAAGAGGGAGATCAACATCATGACGAATTCCACATTGGTTGAAGAGAAACAATATGAGGATTATAAATAATGGGTTACTTTTTTCAAGCAGTTGATACGAGCGAAATTATTGAGCAGTTTGGGTTGACGAATTATGTTGAAACTGGAACAGGCATAGGGGAGTGCTTAGAATATGCATTGCGCCATCCGTTTGAAAACTTTTATTCTGTAGAGATCCACGATGTTGTTTATAAAAATGCAAAGGAAAAATTCGATAAACTGGCATCCCTTTATGGTCGTGAGTGTGAAATATATCATGGTAACTCCTTCGACACTTTACCAAAGATACTGGAGGAGTTGGAGGGTGGCACATTATTTTTTTTAGATGCGCACTTCCCCGGCGCAGATTTTCATTTTGCTGAATATGGCGACACGAAAGATTATGATACACGCCTACCACTGGAACGAGAAGTCGAAGTGATCACCAAACTTCGAGATACATCTAAGGACGTATTTATTCTTGATGACCTCTGGCTTTATGAAGATGGTCCTTATGAGTGGCAAGCCGAAGGATTCGAAAAAGGCGAATGCCCCATCGCGCCTGAGATTAGACCAAAAAACGGAATACAATTTATGTATGATTTATTTTCTGAAACTCACAATTTTGAGAAAAGCTATGTCACTCAGGGGTTTTTAATCGTCACTCCAAAGGAAGTCGACAATGGTTGATGTGGTTATTCAGGGTGGCTGGTGGCACAACATTTTAGACAATGCTGAAGGTTACCTTGACCTCGATTTTGTTGATCGTGTAATCATATCAACCTGGGAGGATGCCCCTGTAACACAGGACGACGTAGCGAATATTGACGACGAAAGAATAGTATTAATTAAAAACAAGTATCCTGAATACGCTGGTCCCGGCAACTTGAATCTTCATCTAAAATCGGCTCTGGTTGGTATCGACGCAACCGACACAGAAATAATTGTAAAGCTCCGCTCAGATCAGAAGATATTTGATTACAGTTTTCAGAAGCTGTTTGATTTTTATGAGAAGCACAAAGACGAGCCTACGATAGAATATTTGGACGGCACAAAACAAAAGAGCAAAATATTTATAACAGGAAACGGAACTCGCTGGTCATACCACCCTCAAGATCATATATTTTGGGGGCATAAATCGGACGTTCGAAGAGTGTTTGATATTCCCCCTTGCAACGATCCACCGTGGTCACCACCGCCAATAGATTTTACGTCCCGTACGGGAAATATCCGAGGTCCGATCTACATTGGGGCGCATTACTACGCACAGTTTTTTTCAGAAGCTCGGACGCATCTTGAGTTGCGTGAAAAATATCTTCTTGATGACGCGCCCGATTTCAGAGTTGCACTAGAGTTTTACCTATCAAACAAAGAAACAATTTTTAAACCCTTCCCGAAAATCGATTTGTGGTGGGAGAAATATAACATGGGGTATAAATATGACTTGTATGAACCCCAAGGAGAGTATTATTCCGATGACGATGTATAATAAAAAAATATTAACAAATATTCAAGGCTCGGATCCTCGAATACCTAAAAATATATATTCTGACCGAAAAATGACAGTTGATGCTTTGGCACAAATTAATCAAAAATTCATGGGCGGTGGGATGTCTCAAAACTATCTCGCTATTCCGTTTTTTGAGTATTACTTCGAAGCACATCGGTTTGAATATATTGTTGAGTTCGGCAGCCAAAAAGGATGCCTCAGTACATATTTTGCAAATCTTGCCGCTATCACAGAGGCTTTCTTTTTTGAGACATACGAACTGTTTCCGGATACAGACTGGAATCGTCGAGAGACAGAAGGTGTAGGTCATTGGTTCGAGCGCCTAGCTGAGATTTCCCCCTATATTAATTATTTTCATCAAGATGTATTCAGCGAAGAGACTAGGAACCACGTCATATCAAACATTGAACAATGCAAGACGTTTATTTTTTGCGACGGAGGCGACAAGGTAAAAGAATTCAATACATACGCCCCTTTGCTAAAATCTGGTGATCGCATTGCCGCACATGACTGGGGGATTGAAATTCGTGTCGAGCAAATTCAAGAAACTCTAGATAAATATAATTTAGTGCCTGACGCCCCCTTTGCGATGACAGCAGTAGATTTTAAAACATGGATAATGCCGTTTAAGAAAATATAATGGGAATCTGATGGATAAAGTTATTAAAGAGATGAATGGGCACTCTGGGTGTGAAGTTTTATTGATTAAAAAAGACAGGGGTGATCTAATTGTCAAAAAAAGATCACCCTCGCTGATATATAATGAGAGGCTTAATCGCCAAATGCTGAAGCAAAAGGCTTTTAAATCAACTTATATCAGAGTGCCAGAGATTTATTCTTACGCTAACGAAAAGCATTTTTATTTTGAGATGGAATTCCTCAAGGGTGAAGGTTTTAACGAATATATTGATAAGCACGATAAGAACAAAATATTTGATAAACTTGAAAAAATAATAGCGTTTTTAGAAGCAAGTAACGAACTTAGAGAAGATATCCAAGAGGCAGTAGAAGAAAAACTAAGTCGGATGAATATAGAGAAAAAGTTTTCATTTTTTAAAGATTATTGTTTGGATTATGATTGGGATAAAGTTAAGAAGTCTTTCTGTCATGGAGACCTAAGTTTTGAAAACATAATCATTTCAAACGAAGAAGTTTGTTTTATTGATTTTTTAGATTCGTTTGTGGATTCTAGAATTATTGACTATTCAAAAATTCTGCAAGACCTAATGTTGAATTGGTCGTGGCGAGGCAAAAAAAGGGTTCCATATATAAAATTGATCTTAATGTTCGACTACTTGAAATGTCGTATGAAGCAGGACCAATGGGACGCTGCAACAAAGATGCTCGTATTAAACTTACTGAGGATGTTACCTTACGCGGATATACATACAAAAAAAATAATAGAATTAGATTTGAGCTTTATGAGAAAGGAGGTTATTAAATGAATAACTTAGTTATACCTGCCGCCGGAAGAAGCACGCGATATCCCAATATGCGCCCCAAGTGGCTTTTAACCCACCCAGACGGGAAGCTAATGATAGAAAAGGTGCTTGATGGCTTTGATCTATCTCTTTATGAAAAGATCGTTATAACAGTACTTAGAGAGCATTGTGAGAAGCATGATGCTGATGTTATTTTAAAACAAATCTATGGCGACGAGATCAGTATTTGTATTTTGGATGAACAAACAAAAGATCCTGTAGAGACGGTTGTTAGAACAATAGAAAAAGAAGAACTGCGCGGATATGTAACTATAAAAGATTCGGATTGTTTTGTTTTGTGTGATTTCCCCTTAGACCGAGAATATATTTGTGGATTAACGATCAGGGAAGATAGCGATGCTATCCAAATGCAGAACAAGAGTTTTATTAATAAAAATTGTGAAAATATGGTCATCGATATCGTGGAAAAGAGGGTGGTTTCTGATATTATTTGTGTTGGAGTGTTTTGCCTTCAAGTCGAAGCGCTTGTTGAAACATATAACAAGATCAGGTCTAGCGTGGTTTACAAACACAATAGCGAAATGTACCTTAGCCATGTGATTTCATATTTGTTAATGAACAATAGCGCCATTCATTATGTGGAAGTTGATAGTTACGCCGACTGGGGCACTTTGAGCGACTGGAACGCCGAGCGAGAAAAACACAAGACCTATATTTTTGATATTGACGGGGTTGTTTTGAAGAATGTCGGCAGATGGGGTAATAAAAATTGGGAAAATACTTTTGAGCCCATCGAGGATAATATCTCGGTGCTGAAAAGCTTATCCGATCAGGGGGCACAAATCATCTTTATGACATGCAGATCTGAAGAACATCTAAAGGGCTTCAAAAGGTATCTGCTGGAGAAAAATATAAAATATCATCAAATAATAACAAACTGCTTTCACGCGCAAAGGGTAATAATAAATGACTTTGCGCCCACGAATCCGTTTCCATCATGCGCAGCGGTTTCTATCCGGAGGAACGACAATCTAGGAGATTATTTAAAATGAAAATAATAGTAACAGGGGGAGCAGGGTTCGTGGGCTCCCAAATGGGATATTACTTCCATCGACGTGATCATGACTTGACCCTCATCGACAACATGAGTCATGGATATGAAGATAACTTAATATTTGATGGAGTCAAATTTAAGAACTTCATAAATGCTGACGTCAGGAGCCCGCAAATGGTTGGGTTGATAAAGGGAGCCGATGTGGTTTTACATTTTGCAGGGATTGCCCCACTACCTGAGTGTCAAGCAGCGCCATCGGTTGCATATGATAATAATGTTGTGGGCACCATTAATATCCTTGAAGCTTGTAGAGAAGCAGGTACACCAAAAATTATATTCGCCAGCACTAGCGCAGTATATGAAAATTGCACCAAGTTTCCATCAATTGAAGATGAAGTAGAAAAGGAACCAAATCTTATTTATTCGATGACAAAACGAAATTGTGAAATGATTTGTAACAGCTATGTTGACAATTATAATATGGATATAACCACATTAAGACTTTTTAATGTTTATGGTCCCCATCAGGATTTTAAGCGAAAGCACCCACCTCTTATGGGGTATATAACAAAATGTCTTTTACAAAAAAATTCGCCAAACTTCTTTTCAGACGGTCACCAGAAGAGGGATTATGTGCACATCGACGACGTATCAAAGATGATTGAGTTTATTATTGATAGCGACGCCACCGTGGGACAGGTATTAAACGTCTGTTCCGGCAAGACCTATTCTGTTAGGGAGATATACAATATGTACCAAGAGGCTTTTAATGTGTATATCGAGCCAAGTTATAGCCCTCCAGAAAAGTTTTGGAACAAATACCCTCAATTATTTGAGCATCCACACTCCCTGTTACAACAGAGGATTATAAAGGAGGTCAATAAATATAGTTTAGGTTCTTGTGACAAGGCTCGTCTTGCACTGGGCTGGTCGCCTAAAATTGATATGAAGGCGGGCATTCAAACTTGTGTTGATTTCGCAAAGAAATGCTAGGTGTTGTAAAGCAATTTATATAATAAACTCTATACACATTCGATGTATTGGGATATAATACTAAACAGAGGAACAAAAAAATGAAAACAGCATTAGACAATTCCATAGAGCTAGATCCCACCCCGCTAGTATGGACGTCTAGCCAAATTCTTGAGATAATAGAAGATGCGGAAGAACACTCTTATATAATTGACGCAGGTTGTCATCAAGGCAGGTGGAAACAAACCATGAATTATTTTATAGGTCAAAGCGTAAAAACTATCGGGATCGACATGACAGACCATGGATGCCATCATATGTATGATTTTTTCATTGAGGCTGCGCTGCATACCGTTGAAGAAGAGCGGGAAGCGTTTCTGTTCGCGGAATCGGCTGTAAATTCTCTTTATGACCGAAGAGATGGACATTGTTATGACGCGGCGCGGTTTTTTGAACGTGCTGGCACCAAAAAGGTAAAAACTTTAAGGCTTGACACTGTACTCGATTCGATAGGGAACGTGGATGAGATTCACTATATTAAAATTGACTGTCAAGGAAACGACGTCAACATCGTAAAAAGTCTTGGAGACTATGCCGCTATAACAAACTACATACAAGTTGAAACGACATTTGACGATGAATGCGCATACACTGTAAGTTGTAATTATCTGGACGACATTGAGGAAATGGAGAAATTAGGGTTTCGTCCAATATTTCACTCGCCAGTCGCCCCACGCCCAGACCTGCAAGGGCTTCCGGCAGAAGGTGAGATATTATTTATAAACAAAAGGCTCGGAAAATAACCCATGCAACATCTCCTATACACGTTTAACATAATAAAAAACAATATCAAAGTGAGGATATAATAAAGTGAAAACAGCATTAGTATTAGGCGCTGGTGGTTTTATCGGCGGCGCAATGGTTAAACGTTTAAAAAAAGAAGGTTTTTGGGTTCGTGCCGTAGACATCAAACTGCATGATTTTTTTGATATAGCTGCGGTCGCGGATGAATTCATTCTTGGAGATCTTCGTGACCAGAGGGTTGTGAGCAACATAATGTTTGCTCCGGAACAGCACTCTATGCAAGACACTAAAAACTCATTTGATGAGGTATATCAGTTTGCTGCCGATATGGGCGGCGCAGGATTTGTTTTTACAGGCGAGAACGATTCAAATATCATGCACAACTCAGCAATGATTAATTTGAATGTAGCGGAACAAGCTCTTAAAAAGAGCGTTAAAAGAGTGTTCTATTCTTCTTCAGCGTGTATGTATCCTAAATATAATCAAGACGATCCTGACAACCCCTTATGCTCTGAGGATTCGGCATATCCAGCCGCCCCTGATTCTGAATATGGGTGGGAGAAGCTCTTTAGCGAAAGACTATATCTGGCATTTCATCGCAATTACGGTCTACCAGTACGGATTGCCCGTTATCATAATATTTTCGGTCCTGAAGGAACTTGGGATGGCGGTCGTGAGAAAGCACCCGCAGCTTTGGCTCGTAAAGCCGCCGTAGCCCCCGATGGGGGAGAAGTTGAGGTCTGGGGTGATGGTCAGCAGACAAGATCTTTTTTATATATTGATGAGTGCATTGAGGCAACCTGTCGCTTGATGAGATCTGACTTTCTGGGACCAGTGAATATCGGTTCTGAAGAAATGATTTCGATTAATGACTTTGCACAAATGTCTATCGAATTGTCCGGTAAAGACTTATCGATATTTAATATTGATGGTGAAGAATTTCAGAAAAAATATGGTCACGTGTGTCCAGTTGGTGTTCGTGGAAGGAATTCGGACAACTCACTTATTCGACAAAAATTGGGATGGGATTATTCGCAACCTCTTCGCGTTGGTATGGAAAAAACATACAACTGGATTAAATCTCAAATAGAGGAGCAGGATGCAGATGATTCCTGATCTAACGAAAGAAGAACTGATTATATTAAGGGACCAACTAGCACGAGAGATGAAGTATTTTTATCAATCCGAGATGGAATGGAATGATTGGAATCATATATATCAACTTGATAAGCTAGATATTATTTTAAAAAAACTTGACTTATGTCTACAAAAGGAGAATGACAATGAAGTTATCTGATCAAGCAGCAGCCTGTATTATGGGCGCACTACAAAAGGGCATTTTAGAACAGACCGATATTAGCGAGATATTAAAAAATTTCGAGTTTGACAAAGCTCCAGAAACCAAACGTTGGGGCGGTTCCGGCGAGCTAGTGGTTAAGAACCCACCCAATTTTCAAATGGATGCATCAGTCCTTAAAGAAGGGGTTCAATAGAATGCCAGAATATACCTACAGGTGTGAATCTTGCGAAAACATTTGTAGCGTACGCCATTCTATCAAAGAACGCCTTGAAGACTGCGAGGAATGTAAGACGACTGGAAGCCTTATAAGAATCCCATGTGTACCTCTTATCTTAAAAAAGAAGAATAATAGTGATACAATAGGAAAGCCAGGAAAGGTTGTAGAAAAGTTTATTTCTAACGCAAAGCAAGATTTGCAAGAGGAAAAAGAAAACCTTTCAAACAAGGAATATTAAAATGGAATATGAACACTTACTGTATATGACAATTGCTAGTGGTATTATTAACCTGCTTTTAACCATTAAAGTATGGATTATGACTAGCCGAGAAAAACAAATTTTGGAAGCCTCTGAAGAGATGATAGCAATATCGGAAGCCTTTACTAGCGAACTACGCCAGCTTAAGGGCGAAGTAGATGTGGCATAATCATGGCTTTAGTTATATTTTTACTTTTATTAAGCGTAGCTCTCAATGTTGTTCTTGTGTGGTATGTAAGAAGACTCCTACGAGAAGTTGCTCCATTATACGAACGTTCAGCAGAATTAGTAGATTCTTTAGAAGAATTTCTGGCTCATGCTGAGTCTGTATACGAGTTGCCGCTATATTACGGAGACCAAACCATTAAAGATCTTGTTGAGCACACTAAAAATATATCGAACGAAGCTATTCGGTATAAAGAGAGTTTTGTTTTTGAAGATGAAGGAGAAATAGAGTTTGAAGAAGCAGAGACGCAGACGGAAGAGTAAAAACTATTATTTTACTCAAGATCATGAAGATGCGATAGTGCGCTATGCGCTGTCAACCGATAGAAAAGAAAAAGAACAAACCTATATTAAATATATAGAACCTGTGTTCAGCGAGATGGTTGATAAAATTGTATATACATACAAGTTCACCACACTCCCCAACATCGATCTTCTTAAAGATGAATGTAAAATTTGGCTTACTACAATTTTAGATAAATACGATCCGTCTAAGGGCTCAAAAGCGTTTTCTTATTTTAGCGTAATTACCAAGAACTGGTTCATCCATAAGGTTAAAAAACATTCAACAAGATTACGCCGCGAAGTACAATTTGATAATGTCACAAAAGAAGTAGAACAGAGTAATATGACAACTCTGTTAGATTACGATAATCAGCGCGAACTCCGTGAATTCTGGTACCACCTTTGGACAGAGATCGACGTGTGGGAAAAAGAGTTATTAAAACCAAACGAGCAGAAGGTCTTATATGCTGTAAAACATTTGTTATCTAACTGCGATGACATAGAAATTTTTAATAAAAAAGCTATTTATCTATATCTAAGAGAATTGACCGATTTGAATACAAAACAAGTCGTTAATAACCTAAACAAGCTTAGGATCAGATATAGGAGCTTTAAGACGCGATGGACAGACGGAGAAATCTAAAAAATTTAGAATCTTATTTAGAAGAAGCTATTAAAAACATTCGTGATGATCGAGCCATCACTTCGACTCTTCTTGCGGAGGTGATGGCATATATTAAAAAGAACGAACAACATCACAAAGATGCTGGTCCGATTGCTGCAAAATATGTAGAAACTCTACAGAGGTCAAACGAACAACTAGTAAAGATTGCCAACTTGATGCAAAAGAAAGATCAAGTTGCAAGTCAAGGTTTGACTGATGAAGACCGCAACGATATTTTTGATATTATTGGCAGCGACGCAGGTGGAGAGTCGTCTGATGTCTGATCCACCTAAGCCTAAAAATAACCAACCTGACAATTCCGGACCACAAAACGGCACCCCGCCCCGAGCAGAGCCAGAAAAGACATGGATGCCAGGACAGCTAAATGATATTAGCGCTCCTATAATTCCAAAAACAATTGGACAGGGTTCTACAGATATCCTGAAACAAATGACTCTTATGCTTAGACACTTTAATACGTTTAACGCATTCGATAATACGGGTCCGTATGTTGGAGTTGTACTAAAAGATGAAACAGAAAACTTTAATGTGCCCGAAGCCGCAGAAAGCGAGGACGAGCCGTATCGCACCCCAGATGATCCGGAGACCGGTCGGGCTTCTGTTCTGTCAACTAGACTTACCTATCTTCGGGTAAGGATACCCGAGGTGCATGCAGCGCTCCCAATACCCAGTGCCACTGGTGGAGATGCTGACGAAAAAAATCAAAAAATCATGGACATGTTCCCTGTGTTTGCAGCTAAGTCGAATGATGGTACCAAATACCCACAAGTCCTACCCGGCTCTTTAGTGTGGGTTGATTACGGCAATAAGACCAATTGGACCGATCCCGTTTACCTGGGTCCAGTAAACGAGGGCGACGGTAAAGCTGGTTCGCACACCAAACCGCCAAATAGTAGGAAAAATCACAAGGACCCGTGCAAAGACCAATATAAACGAAATAAAGCACCGGGAGATAGTCTTCCTGGCACCAACGTGAAGTTGGAACCATATCAAGGTTTACCACGTTTGTCTAGAAAAACCCTTGAACGGATGAAGACAAGTCAAAAACCACTTGAATCATATAAGTTTTCTGGAGATCAACTCAAATCAAAGCCGTGGGGTCTCATCAATCCTATCACTGGCGAAGCAGAAGAAAATAACAAACAATTAAAAGAAATTAGAAAGGCTTACACAGCCGCTAGCGCTTGGCATCTTAAAATATGGTTTGGTCACATAGGAAGTAACGGACCAAAGGACAGGAAGCACACACCTCATGAACGTCATACAATCATTATGGCACCAATGTACTTCCAACCAGACGAACCTTTCGAAATAATATATTGGTTCCATGGGTTGTCAGGATTTAAAACTAAGAACTTTAAAACAAGATATTTCCCTCAGATGAACAAGCTTCAGGAACTAGGACGCAACTTTGTCATAGTAATACCAGAATTGCCTTGGTCCGAACGCGGCACAGGTCCAAGCAAGGGGAAACTCTTTTATCGCCAACGCTTAGCATGGGACACAAATAAGAAAGACACCACGGGCGGCGATTTCGCACAATTTCATAAAGCTTCATTACAAATAATTGATACATATATTGCTCCTCGCGCTAAAGTTGCCGAAAAAGGGGTGTTCATATCGTTGTATGGACACTCGAATGGAGGGTCTGCAATTGCCCAAGCAGCTAAACAAGGATCGCTCAACGAGGTTCAACCGGATCGGATATTCTTTTCGGATTCTGACTATGTATGGGGCTACGGCGGCGGCAAGGGAGCAGTTTATGAAACATGGAAGAGCTATATAAAAAATAATAAGAAAAGTGTCTGGTTGACTGTTTTAACAATGGATAGTGGGCGACCCGACGGTGGACCACGAAAACAGTCGAGGGAATTTTTCAACAAAGATACTAAAGCTGAAGAGAGAAAAAAACACTACACATACAGCATCGAGGTAAACAAGCCAGCAGACGAGAAAAAATGGGCAGCAAAAATTAAAGGCGCTCCTGCCGGTGCGCATATCATGAAACAAAAATATTCTGGTGATCTTCACTCATGGTGCGGCGAGAACGCATTACTTATGACTCATCCAGCACATATTAAAAAGATGGAAGAAATAGAAAAGGCTGCTCTTAAGAAAACAAAAAAAGAGACAGAAAAGGCAAATCAAAACTCTACGCCTCAAAAGGAGGCAGAAAAAGCGGAAGCAACAAGCACTAAGAAAGAGACAGAAAAACAAAAAGAAGCAACGGCTGGCACGGCAAAACCAGAAAAGACCGTACCCGAAGCTCCGAGCGTTGACAAATCAAATAGCGCAAAACCCAAGCCCCAGGGTGCCCCCACCGCTGCATCTGGAAAACCCAAAGCTTCAACTACAGAGAAAGGTGATCCTCCAAAACCAACTTTTAAAAGCTCACCAGCAGTAAAATGGGATGAGAACAGAGTTACATTTAAACAATATGGTGCGCTTAAGCCTTCTGCCAAGACCCTTGTCAAACTTGAAGGGACCCATAAAGCACATGTTTTATTGGTACCGCGATACAACGCTATGAAAGCTGCCGCAGCAAAAGATGGGGTTACAATGAATATCGCATCAGGCTGGCGCAAGCATCGGTGGACAAGCCGCGCTGATTACGAAGCTAAGATGGTGAAAGAGTATGGAAAGCCAGGAGAGACCAAAGCAGCAAGTATTAAAAGAGGAAAACAATACAAAGCATATCAGTCACCCCATGAAACCGGTCTAGCTATAGATATTGTAGGTCATGGAATGGCAACAAAGTCTAAACAATACGGAACTCGCGAAGAAACTTTAAAGAAACACAGGGAGATGAAGCTAGGGAAATGGTTGATCAACAACGCACACAAATTTGGATTTACTCCGTATAAGACTGAGGCTTGGCACTACGAATTAAGACTCCCAATCGACGCATATATTAGTGGTAAAGAATTTACGGATAAATATGATATTCGCGTTAACGACGTAGGCAAAGCACATAACCCCAACCTTGGAGGCGGCACAGGTGGAAAGAAGAGTACAAGAAAAGCGAAACCTTGCGTGACTGTGGGTGGTGGCTTAAAGCCCGGTACCGACGCTGGTATCGAAATAACGGCAGCAACCTCGGCGAAGGGTTTGGGGAAGGATTTAGTTCTTGGACCTCCCGCTATAGGTTTCCGAAAGGGCGAGAAAATGGACGGAAAATACCGTTCAATAACTGGCTTTGTTGTACATGAAACCGCTGGCTGGCCGACCAATATTCATGAAAGGAAGATCAAACAGAGGAAGGGCAAAGTTGGCATTCACTTTTGGAACACATCAGATGGCAAGATTATGCAAACCTGTCACCCTTGTCAGAGGATGGGTCATGCACACGGAGCTAGTTACACCGCCTGTGGTACGGAGATGAACACACAGGGACCGATGCATCCAAAATATTATAGCTCTATTTCAAAATGGATAGGTCTTGGGTCGCACTTCGTTGGTGACCACAAACGAGCGAAAAAAGGGTACTATGACATTAAATCATATGAAGGTTCGAGCCCCCAGGCAAAAATCATGATGTTACCGAGACCGAAACAGTGTGAGGCTGTTTGGAGATTAATTGTTTCCCTCAGTAAAAGCCCTCCAGACGTCACTGGTATGTTTTATATGTACGGTGGCAAAAAACATGCTGTAAAGTGTGATATTAAAATTGCTTTTCCTACTGTTTCGAAAACGCTTGGAGTCTTTACTTGGGCCCGCTGGGCGGGAAAACCGGTACCGGGGATTTCACCCAAGGGATCACCCGCCCAAAATATGGTGGGAACCTGGTGGGAGAAAACAAGACCAGCCGGTATTTATTGTCACTTTGACGCTGGTTATCATAGCGACGGCAAAATGGGTGTATATTATTGTCTCGCTAGAGCAAAGGGGTTAAGTCCAAATGATGCATATTATGCGATGGTGGGCGCACTTTGCACCACTAAAAATGACGGGAAGCATGCACCAAAGGGAGTAAAATACAGTGAACTGCCGGGTAAAAAAATGGTTGCAAAGGGAAAAGCAAAGTATCCGTTCGGGCTTAACTCCAAGAGTTGGTCGGATATGGGCCCTGGAGCTATGGCGTGGAATAAAAGCAAAAAGAAGCATCCCGCTCGAATAAAGTGGGACGCATACGCGAAAGCCAACCCAAAGACAATTGGCGATCCGGACAAACCGGTATAACATGTGAGAAGGACAAATAAAAATGACAGTATCAGTTAAAACACCAGCAATTAAAGTTACACGAGATCCAAATCACAGAGCGTATGAATCAAAGAATCCACCTGAATCACGTTCTAGGGAACTGGGGATTGATGGAGATGACAATAGCGAAGGCGTCCCGAAATTCATTGCTGCTCCATGTGAAAAAGTAATTACAGGTAAGAACAACACATCGATTGTTTTGGGACGCGATAGACCTGCCTCCCGAGCCAGTGGGTATATGGCAACCGGCGACACCCACGCGGGCTCTATAGATATCGTTGTTGGTAGGATGGGTCACAAAGCAACAGCTTATAGAACTTTAAAAGCTGGCGAAATGGGACCACCCGGTCCACTGGAAACAGACCCTGACTTCATCGCTGACGCTGCTCGAATTTATATAAGTCAGAAAACAGACATAGATAAAAACTTCCACTTACCAATTGGAAAAGTTGGAACTTCCAAGTCCAAATCTGGGATTGGGATTAAGGCTGATGCAATCCGAATTATCGCACGAGAGGGAATAAAACTTGTAACTCGAACGGACGCAAAGAACGCACAAGGCTCAGATGTTCTTGATGTTAACGGTGTTGATATAATTGCAGGAGGCAAAGGTGCCCCCGAGCCACAGCCAATGGTGTTAGGAAACAACTTAGAAAAAGCTCTCCAACGGCTTGCAAAGCACGTTGTTGATCTTAACGGAGTGGTTAGTACAATGTTACTAATCCAGTCAGATTTTAATTATGCTTTGCAGACACACTGGCACTATTCACCTTTCTTTGGCACGCCCACATCTCCGTCGGACGATCTATTATTCGGTTCTGGTGTAACGGTTGCTAAAGATATGTTAACAAAAGCTATGCGTTCGCTTTATAAAAACAAACAGAACTTGGGATTATGGAAAGCGGCTTATGTTCAAAAAACTGGCAGTAAATATATAAACAGTCAGTGGAATAATGTCAACTAGGAATTATATAAAACTATGTTACCAAACAATTATGATTTAGAACAAATAGAGAAGCTTGATTGGATCCCTGCCGAGCTTATTGACACTATTAAAAAAGGTGGCTGGTTCAACACAAAAAAGTGGCGAGTTTTATTAAACTTTGGTCACATATCTGGTAAAGAGAAATCCATTGTGGGACCGCACACGATTTCTGTGCACGAATGGAAAGGTAAAGGCGGCACAATAAATCAGGAAAACCCGAAAAAGAAATATAAATTTTGGATAGCCGGTACAGATGCCGCAGGAATCGAGTGGACCGAAAATGGTCCACTTAAAGAAGCCTCTCCTGAAGGCGAAGAGGAAATCTTAGGAGGCACCGCAGTGCTATCAAAGAAATTACTGTCTATCCCTGTTTCACCGGCAGTTAAGGTGGCAACGAATCCGGTTGATTCTGACGCGCCTAAGAAAAAAGGCAAAGCCACTCATTATATAAAACCTCGATGGTGGACAAAGGACAGCAGCGCTAAAAAATATAAAATAGGAGACCCGAGAGGTCGTATCGTCGAGGGATTCCCTAAATCGCCAACTCAACGCCAAATAATAGGCAGGGTAAATAATTATACCCTGGTTAGAGTCAAACAGATATATGTTGGAGATGGTTACAAATATTGTAAAGTCGAATTCTTAAATGAAGTTGGAGAGAAGGTCATTATTCCCACACTCGACGGGAAACATAAAGGCTACAAAGGAATTTATCTGGTCGAAACATCTTCTTTGGTTCCCTTTAATAAGGAATGGGAGCCGCTGCCTGTTGTTGAAGGGTTTGAGTCTCCGAAAGAAGGGCATCACCGAAGTCACCCCTGGCCAGCCGATTGGACCAAGCTCCCCGGAAATGTTCTCCGTCAATACAACTGTTATTTAGACGTTAAGAGTAAACCGCCCACATATAAAACAAAGATACGTCCACTTTGGCGGCGCGACAAATCAAAACCTTCGGGATTATCGGGGTTGGTCATGCCATTTACAAATTATGACGATTGGGTCAAGAACGGACATCACGGAAAAGCACTTGAGGTCGGCACTCAACTTTTGCTTGAGTATTATGATAAGTCCACATATCATATAAAACCTAAGAAAGCTCGTCTGGCAGAAATTAAGAAGCTGATCAAAAATAAGACAGGACCATATATCACCAAGGGTCCGGAAGGTGTCCATCGTGATAAGAGACCAGCCTCAGATCTTGAAATACTCGTATGTTTCCCACAACCTGCATTTGATGCAATTCTAGATCAGGCGTACGCTAAAGATGAAATGGAAGCTTCTTTTGATTCTTCTCGTGCAATAAATTTTGAGTTAAGTAGATTCGCTGACCACGTGCGCTACGTGTCGGAATTAATTAATAAAAAGGCATCTGATTTAGAACATAGTTTTTCTAAAGTGTCTAGAGGCATGAAGGAAGCCAGTAAAAGTCTTAAAGTTATTCCAGGTGCTCTTAATGAATTTCTTTTTCTGAACGGACTAGAATATGAAGATCTTAAAAAGAAAGAATCGACAATAGAATTTGGTCTTATAGACCCAACAGAAGAAAGAAAAGAGAGTACGTTAAAAGAGGAATATGGGAAAGAACCTGAAGCCCTATCAGCAGATGGATGGACTTGGGCGATAGAGTATGTCTTACATAGTTACGACGATGAAGCGGCACGACCACTAACGGTCGGTATATCGCAGTTCTCGTCGACGATTTATAATATTGGTATTGGTGACGGAGGAGCTTCGGCTTTACATTATCTCTATGCTATGGATTCGATAATAAAGAATGCCGATGCAATCAAGATGCCAGCGACTGAATTCGCCAAGAAATATCACTTTCCATTTCCGAATATGCTGCCATCTAATACTGAAGATGAGTCTTCAACAGGAAAGCCAGCTAAAACACAACAAGAAGAACTCGCAAAGAAGTTTAAAGCACCAGCCGGTCAAGGTAAAACAACCGATCAAAGATTTTCTGAAGATAGAAAATTAAGAGAAAAGGAAAGAAAACTTCAGATTCGAAAGCAGCGAGAACGCGCAATCGATTTTACTGGCACCAATATTGTTGAAGACATGGTGTATCTGAGCAACAACGTAAAGACAGTTGATGATGTATATATACATTTTTTAAATAAAACGAACCTAGAGCAAATGGCTGAAATAGCTATTTCTGCTCTCATGTGCAGTTTGAGCCAAGAAGATCGTGAGAAAATAATGACCGCGAAACTTATTGCACGTGCGGGAACGGAATGCATTGAAGAGATTCACTGGAGATTAAAAACACAATATCCAGAAGCATATGCAAAAGCAAAAAATAGAATCTTTGAAGAAACCGGCGCGGATGCCCCCACCGGTACCCCAAACGCTTTAAAAGGTAAAGACGGAAAAGAGTCTCAGGTTAAGGTTGCTAAAGCTAAAAACGCTCTGAATAGAAAAACTCCAGCCACTGGTGCTCCGGTTGAGAACAGTGGGGACTCAATAACAAAAGGTTTACCGAAAAATAAAAAAGAGGAACTGAAAGCCTCTGAAGGTTCTGGACCAAAGAATGATACTGACCTAACCGACGCTCAGAGAAAGCAAATGCTCAAAGATTTATTATATGATTCACAGGAGTCATATAAGCTGGCAAGACCTTTGCTTACATCTATTATATATAGCTGTATTCCAGATCATGAAATTCAATTTGTGTTTGAATCTTTTTTACAAAAGGTTGATATAATCGAAGAGGGGCTTCCTGACCGACCGGTTAAAAAGGCACCAACAGCCAATGTTCCACTAGACGATAAAAAGACGAAAGATCCAATGCCGGGTGTTTCTGATGTGATTGCAGAAGCTATCCGTCAAGCTCTAGCTGGTGCGCTAATGGCTGCTGTAATATTGATGGTGAAAGCGCTTAAAGATGCTGTTGACGGCTCCGATTGCAATGTTGATTTCGGCGGATCCGCTGGTTACGTTGACGAGGATGCAGCAAAGCAGGGTTTTGATGAGGCTGGTATACCCCCCGATTTGGCACCAGATCTCATGGCATGCTTGACAGCGAGACTTACAAAAGGAGAACTACAAGACCTACTCCAAGGAATAATCACCGACGAGGTTAAGGCAATACTTAAGATTTGCGCTGCAAAGTCCTGCCCTGAACACTTGAACCAATTGCCCGCCGCATTTGAAAACATGGCACCGCTCGTGCCAACCAACGCTTTTGATGAAAACGATTTAGATATCCCAGAAATAGCAAGCCCAGACGGGCTTTTGTGTTCGGATGACGAGGAACCCGACGACATAATTGATCGACAGGCTGCGACTCGTGATAGAGCTTTGATTGAGAGAATCCAAGACATTCTTGAAGACACCACTGCTCTGCTTCCGCAACTTCCCCCTGTCATGTCAGATTGCGGCGAAGATGGGATGCTCCCCCGTGATCCGCCCGCAATTGATCGACTGAACGATATGTTATTAAGTTCTATTTTTGTTGGTCCAAAAACAACGTTCCGTGATGATTGCGCTGGTTTCAAAGATGCTATGGCAGTCAAGCAGCTTAAACCCGCAGAAAAGGGAGACGCCGATTGGGTACCCGATATTGATGCTACTAACGGAGGGCTTGACCCCAGCACAGGTCAAGTGGTCGCCACAAACCAGAAAACAGTTGATAGAATTAACCAAAAGAATGCAAAGATACGTCAACGCATTGGAGCTAAACTGAAAAAGGATTTAGCATCACCACATACATTTTGGACTGACGTTACAGACACGGACTTGACTATTAATTGTAGAGCACATGTCATGCCATCGGTAGAACAGATGGTCAGCGAAAAGTTTGCAGTGGCTCAAGAAAAATCTAATGAGATCGAAAATCTTATCGACGATATCGCTGATCTTGAAGCGCAGAAGGATTCTCTTCCTGCTGGGTATGGCTCATCATGGGCTCTAGAAAATAAAATTAAATCCAAGTCCGACGCTTTGAAAGCAGCCAAAACTGCCCGCGACAACGCTGCCAAAGCTGCTGCTGACATAGAGGATGGCGATGCCAATACAGATCCTTTAAAAATACAGCGAGTTCTGCAAGACAACATGAAATATATAATTCCTCATGCCGACAATAAAGCAGAGATCAAAGATGTATTTCAACTCAAATTCCAGCCTGAAGTATCTCCACCCTCCAATATTTTAGGTGCTGCGTTTTCTGTAAAAAGCTTAACGCCATCTGTTGACTTACCAAACGAAACATCAAAATATGATATTGCGGAAGGAGAAGCTCCATATCAATCAGAAATATTTGCTAACTACGTTGCGCAGAGATATATAGAGGGCGGCAATTCTTTGATGTTGTCAAATTTACCCTTAGAAGACTGGACGTCACACGCTGGTTATAACGCACTTCGTCTTGCCCACAAAAATATATTTGAAGATCTCTTGCAACAATGTGCTCGACAAGTTTCTTTTTCACCAATATTCAATATAGACTATTGGGAGAATGTTTCTTTTGCTAGACAAGCTGTTGAAAATGAAGGACCATGTGCCCCCGGTGAAGGAGAACCCGTGGACTTGTTGGCACTGGCAAAAATACAGGAAGATGTCAAAGAAGAATATGAGAAGTCGTGCGAATCAGTCGACCCTGAAGATGATGAAGCATCTGCACTGGAGAACTCTGCCCGTAGAGGGATTGTGAAGACATTCACTCGTCTTTATATGGTCGAGATGCTGATGAAGGGGATCTTCGTCCTTTCAGAATTTAATGTGCAAACATCACTTCAGGATAATTTGGTTTTAGAATATATCATGGAAAAGTTTAAAACCGCTGTTATAAACTATGATCCAAACTTATATAAAGATATGTTAATCGATGCAAGGGAGATGGTTGACCAGAAAATTAAAAAAGCATCGACCACCAGGGGAGAAGAACTCGAAAATCTTTTTAATCTTAACAATATGGATACCTTGCTTGAAAAGAGTGGCACCGTAACAGAGCAGCGTGAAGCTGCCTTAAAATATCTTGCTCTTGAACAGTTTTCTGATTTAGCAGATAATTTTGAACTCGCCATCGGCTCAAGATCTCCAGATGTTCACCAGAGGTTCTTAAACCCGCCAGAGAACACTGGTAAAGAAGCCACAGACAATGAATCGACCGAGGCTGGCTTCCCGGTCAAAGTCCCGACGCTCAAAAAAGCCGGATGGATTCGTATGATCGACGTCGCTAAAGCCCGAGTTGCAACAAGGGGCGACACGCGATTTATACATACTGAAGGAACAATAGGAGAAACACCAGAAGGGTTGACTGGGATATCAGGTCAATCCGCCCCAAAATCTGTTATGTTGAAATATCCAGATTTGGCAAAAGGTGCAGGTTCATTCTTCTTGGAAAGATATATTCGCGTTGATGACAAAGATATATCAGAGATTCCCTCTGCAATATCAAAGTCCGCGTCCGGATCCACAACGGCGATATATCCGTTAATCCGACAACGTGTCGGGGGTCCAGAGGGTCCGGATGAAGTTTATATAGAGCGAAATAAGAAAAACGATCCCCTCATCGGTGTGATGGTACCAACGAATAACGCTTTAGAAACAGCATCGCCGCACCTGTCAGGTGTAGTAAACTTACATGCTTGGAAAACGTATGTTGATGAGTTACCGGGTGCATTGGAAAATAGTTTAAAAACATCGATCTATTTTAAACCTTTGCGATGGGGTATCCGTCTGATATATGTACCTCCAATGCAGAAGGGTGCACACGCACTCACCGATGCGGCATATAAAGTCACCGCTGGAGCTACGGGAACTACGACTGGTGGTTGGATAACAAAAAACAATCCAGATAATTGGGGAAGTATTATGCCATTTCCCAATGCTGCATCAGCATGGGAAGCCCAGAAAAATGCCGTGCTAACAGGAGGCACGGAGAAATCAGGAGACGGTGCCATAGAGCAATCACTTCTTGGATTCTTTTCTGCAAACAAAGAAACAACGTTGCGCGAAAAAGCATTTAATTTAACCGAGAAGGTTGACATAACTCTTCTATCTCAGACAGAGGATGAGACAGGGGAAAAAAATACAATTGGTGCACCGATAAAACAAGCTACTTCTACCAATTCATATTCCCAATATAAGCGCTCAATCGTCACTATACCCTTGGCTACTTACGAAGAAGATGTTCCGTTTGAAAATTTAGGAGACTTTGATCCGGAAAAATATGATTCTGCTGATATGCGTGAAAAACTTATTGCAACAGAACAATATCAGTATTTGTTTAATTATGTTTTTCCACTTCCTAGAATGATTTCCCTTCTGACTATTTATAGTGCGAATTCAATAGCATTGTCTGTTCCACGAACAGAAACAGCTTTTAATAAAACCAAGGGAGCTTTGAGGAATTTGTATTATTCAATGTCACCAGATAAAGAAGGTAAACAGTGGTGGGATAAACCCATCCCTACTACTGCTGCTGATGACCATGAAGAAAATATGAACAACCTCTCTTCGAAAGGTTCCAGCGTAGATCACGTAGCTATGGCATTACGAACTGTACCTATATTGATACGTGGTATGGCTGACTATATGGATCCACACTATAAATTGGTAAGTCGTCTTGTTGATTATGGTGTTTTGCCGACCGGGAAGACTTGGGCTTCAGTACCTATCTTCTGGCCAGCTAACTTCCCATTTGGCTGGGGACCCCCGCTTGGTGGGCTTGGAATGGCAGCATACAGTATGCCACAGCTTTCTGGTGAAAAGCCGGGTTCGGCAGGTTCGCATGGTGTTGGAAACGAATGGAAGAAAGACCCCAATATTGTTGATTGTGACGATTAGGAGAAAAAAATAGATGAGCAATGGAATATCACCGAAACTACCTTTACGTCGCGACAAAGCCGACGGGTATGAATTAAATAAAACACTTATTGAAGCGGTTGAGCAAAACTTTAAAAACTTGATTTTGACAAACCCAGGCGAACGAATAATGGACATACACTTTGGCGCGGGAATAAGAAAATTTCTGTTCGAGCAAAACGATACAATGCACTTTGGGAGTATCGCCACCGCAATCCGAAACCAGACAGACAAGTATCTGCCTCATATTACAATAGAAGACATCAAAATAACTAATCACAACTACGATTGGACAGAATCGGATGGACCCAAGGAGCGTTCATCGATGGCGAATCCCGTCCATGAGAATGAGATACAAATAAGTATATTGTATTCAATTCCAGCTTTAGGGCATACATCGATAATAAACGTTGGTATATAATAGAAAATAAATCTATTTATTAGAGGGAAAGAAACAATATGACTAAAAAAACAAACCGACCACCAATGGTGAAATACACAAGTCGCGACTTTGCATCAATCAAAGATGACTTGATATCTCATGCCAAGCGGTACTATCCAAACACATTTCAGGATTTTTCAGAAGCCTCGTTTGGTTCGATGATGTTAGATACGGTCGCCTATGTTGGTGATATGATATCATTTTATTTGGATTACCAAGCAAACGAATCATTTATAGATTCAGCAGTTGAGCCCGAAAATGTGCGCCGCCACGCTCGACGTTTAGGGTATCGACATTCGGATAGAGCGGGAACAGCCCAAGGGGTTATAGCATTATATCTTACGGTCCCGGCAAATGCCACTGGCGGCGGTCCAAACTTAGATTACGCACCGGTAATTCGTCGTGGCGCGACTTTCAAGTCGACCCAGGGTACCAGTTATGTGCTGACAGAAGATGTAGATTTTGGAAACCCAGAAAATGAAACAGTTGTTGCTGCCGTCGATGAAGATAACAGTAACACTCCGACATCGTTTGCTATAAAGACCCGTGGATTTGTAATCTCAGGTGCGTATTACGAAGCCGATATCCCAATTGGCGAATACGCACCTTTCCGAGCCGTGGACATTACCGATTCTAGAATCGTTGAGATAGTTTCCGTTGAAGATTCTTCGGGAAACAACTATTACGAGGTTGATTATTTATCTCAAGATGTGGTATATAGACCAGTCAGAAATCCATCTTATGACAACGTAACTGGACAAACTCAATTTTTAATAAAGCCCTTCGCGGTTCCACGACGGTTTACAGCAGACTATACAGCCGGTGCAGTACGCCTCGTTTTCGGTGCAGGTTCACCTAACGAGCTTTCTAACAACTTGGTTGCAGATCCAGCAAAAGTTGTATTAAATCAATATGCAAAAGATTATATTTCGGATCGTTCATTTGATCCGGCAAGACTCTTACAAACGGGAACATTAGGAGTTGGTCCTGAAAATACAACTTTGAGGATTACCTATCGCATCAATGATGGAAGCGCTGCATCGAGTGCCAATGCCCAGACGGGCACTATTAATGAGATTTTAAAGGCTGAAACATCTTGGAAAGACGAATCACAACTGGCGACAGCGACCATGAGCACAATTGCGCAAAGCCTTGAGGTGACTAATGAACAACCCATAATCGGAGACCACACAGGAACCGATATAAATAGTATTCGCGCATTGGCTCGCGGAGCTTCTGCTGCACAAAATCGCTGTGTAACCAAAGAAGATTACTGTCACGCTGTGTATTCAATGCCAGGACAGTTTGGTAAGATCAAAAGATGCCAAATCACACAAGACCATGACTCTCATAAGAGAAACTTGAATATGTATGTTATTTCGAGCGGACCACAGGATCAACTAATGAGAACACCGGATTCGATTAAAAATAATGTGAAGGCATGGCTTCAAGATAAAAAGATGATTAATGACACTATTGATATTATGGACGCTCGTATTGTAAATTTCGGGATAGATTACAGTATTGTTGTAAACCCAGGGTATAACAGATATGATACACTTCGAGCTTGTCAGGAGCAACTGGAATTATATTTCGCTCTTGCTAATCCACTAATCGGTGAAGCTTTTAATATCGCAGCGCTTTATAAAATGATAAATAGGGTAACTGGCGTAACTGATGTGGTGGATATAAATGTAACGCAGAAGTCCGGTGGAGTATATTCAGATATTAAATTTAACATTTATGCACAAACCACACCCGATCAGCTTTATGTAAAGGTGCCAACAGATGTTATTTGGGAAGTATTAAATCCAGAAAATGATTGTAAAGGAACGATACACTAATGGCAATTAAAAGATATACAGCATCTTCTGACACGACTATTACAGATGCATTCAAAGAAAACCTTTCTACTCGCGGCTCTGGCTCGAACATGGGCGAGGCGGATATATTGGAAATGTTTTCAATCTGGGGTCAGGTGTCCTCTAGTACCACGGGACCTTCTTTGGAAAAGTCTCGTATGCTTTTGCAGTTTCCTGTTACAAACATTTCAACTGACCGCGCAGCCGGAACAATCCCGGCAAAAGATTCGGTCAAATTCTTTTTGAAACTATACAACGCGGAACATCATAGAACAGTTCCATCGAATTTCGATGCAGCCATTTTAGCTGTCTCTGAAAGTTGGTCGGAAGGTCGTGGTATGGATTTGGATGAGTACCGTGATATAGACTATGCTAACTGGGATATGAGACTTTCAGGTTCTTCCGGCATGACTGCGTGGGGAAATGCTAATACCACTTATCACGCAGGTAGCCACAAAACAGGAGGCGTTTACCACACAGGAAGTGTTGAGTCTTGGTCCTCTGCTATCCAATTCTCCGCCACATTCGGCGATGCCGGGACAGAAGATATAGAAGTAGATATCACTAATCTAGTGGAACGGTGGATCGACGGCACAGTCGCTAATAATGGTGTAGGGGTAATGTTGTCTGGCACTTACGAAGATGGTACAGATAGACGCTCTTATTATACTAAAAAGTTTTTTGCAAGAACTAGCGAGTTCTTTTATAAACGCCCCGCCATTGAAGCAAGATGGGATTCAACCATCAAAGACGACAGACAAAATTTCTATGCTAGCAGTCCGTTAGTCGGAACTACTGAGAATACAAATACGGTTTATCTTTATAATTATGCACGCGGGCAGCTAACCAATGTACCGAACCTTCATGCAAGCAACACGATAGCAGTTAATTTTTATCGTGATGCTCTGACCGACGATACGCCACAAGCTGTTGTCGGCGGCTTAACTGACGACACCGGAATTTATTCTGCGTCAATTGTAATCGACACCTCGGCATCGGTTCTTTATGATGTTTGGTCAACAGGCTCGGGCGGCTCGGAAAAGATTTTTTACACCGGCTCAATCTCAGTGAAATCTCTGACCGGAATGGCAGAGAATCCGACGCAATTATACACTACTTCTATGCCGAATTTAAAACCAGAATATTCTACAAAAGAAACTGCAAGATTCCGTTTCTTTACTCGAAAACAAAATTGGTCGCCAACTATTTATACTAAAGCGACCGAGGCGAGTAATGCCGACATCGTTCAATCTGCGTTCTATAAAGTCTTTAGAGTGTCAGATGGGTATGAGGTGATACCATATGGAACAGGTAGCACCAACCATACTAAGATGTCGTATGATCAAAGCGGAAGTTATTTTGATTTAGATATGAAAATGCTACAGCCAGATTATTCTTATGGATTGTCTGTAGCTTATTATCTGAATGGTAAATATGTAGAACAACCAGAAGTTTTTAAATTCAGAGTAGAAGAGTAGTCAAATATGGGCAAAGATATAAAGGAGCTATTTGGAAGGACGAACAAGAGTCTAGCGAAATCTTCTATCGGTGATATCACCGGCTCCGAAACTCCTGTTGAATCTTCGAGATATATACAGGAATACATAGAAGAAAAGCTACGGTTCTTGCCGACGGTTGATTTTGCCACTGCGAGCAACTTTGCTTTTTACGGTTCAGCAGAACAATATGCAACCGACACAATCCAAAGAGTTCACAATACATATCCGTATGATGGTTCCTTAACGGAGAAGATGGCGTGGCTCAATGAGTCTAACTATTATGATCTTTATATGTTTGAAAACCTTTATCCACGAACATGTGGGTATGCTGTTTTCTCTCCCAACGGCTGGGGCACTCAAGCTGCAACTGTTGCAGATGCTGGACTCGGTGCAACATTTGTTTTTGGTCTATCCTCAAACCCAGAATATATTCAACTTAAAGCGGGACCACATCCAGATCCAGAAGCCGCGTCAAAAACATTAGCTCAACAATTTCCAACACCGTGGGATGGAACAGCAAATGTTTGGGATAACACATCCGGAGTAGCCCGCGTTTCAAATATTGTACTCGATCCTGAAGTGGGCTGGACTACTGAGTTTTGGATGAAGAAGAACGGCAGCATATCTGGTTCTTCAACAACTCGATTTGAACATCTATTTGACGTTTGGAACGGGGAAACCGGTACCGCCGAAGGATCAAGTTACGGACGATACTCCGTAATGATAGATGGTACCGACGTTGCGAGTGATGCAATGTCTGTCGGAGTCATGTCAGGTTCTGCTCTTCTCACAACGTCTACTGGGTTTACAGCGAGCGAAATTCTTGACGATAACTGGCACCATATTGCAATTACGCTTCAGAGTGGTTCAAATCCAAATTGGTTTGAACTTAACAGCTATCTAGATGGTCAACACCATACAAAAAGGACCAGCGCCGATCAATCAAACGTTGTCATTGGTGCCATCACAGGTTCCCTGATTGCGAACATAGGTGCAGCACGTATCCCCGCTATTAGCCAGACTGGCGCTGCTGCTCTCACCGCTGGTCAAAAGATCGACGGCTACAACAAGTTTTCGGGCTCCTTTGATGAGTTTCGTTTTTGGAAATCACCTCGAACACCGAAAGAGATCAGTCGTTTTTGGTTTACACAAATCGCCGGAGGTACAAATACAGACAATAATAAATTCTCTGGCAGTGCAGAGCCGGTGGATCTTGGATTTTATTATAAGTTCAACGAAGGCAACACCGGTTATACCAATATCGATACAACGGTTTTAGATTATTCCGGTCGAATCTCTAATGGAACATGGACAGGTTATATAGCAGATGCGTCTCGTATTGCTGGTCCAACAAATTCAGCAATGATAGAATCTTCAGCATCTCTCGCAGAATTCAAAGATCCTATTATATATTCAGACCATCCAGAGGTTAGTGGACTTTTAACTGATTTACAAAATAAGGGTAAAGAGTGGGATGTTCACAATAACTCTGCCCTATATCACACTTTGCCCGAATGGATCACCTCAGACGATAGGGAGATGCAAGGTGAGACACTTAAAAAATTAATACAAATTATTGGTTCTTATTTCGATCAATTGCAGATGCAGGTAAGATTCCTTCCGAGCATAAACGATAAGAAATATCCACTGAAGGAACTGGTTGTACATAACCCTAACGCACCAGACTATAATATGTTTGGGGAAAATACCGGCAAAACCAGGGTGCACAAATTCTTTAATAAGCCCCTGCCATCAGCGATGAATTCGGTTTCCGATTATGGAATGATAACACCTGAACTGTTTGCCGCTGTTGATTCATTGGCGCATTTTGCTTCTAGGGACGAGAAAAGAGAATTTGAAACCAAGCTCCATGATGTTAAAAATAACATTTTTCAAAATATTTACAACAACCTTGAATACATTTATCGGTCAAAGGGTACCGGTAAGGCGTTTCGAAACCTCCTTCATTGTTGGGGAATCGATGAAGATCTTGTAAAGATAAACATTTATGCGAACGACTCAACTTACAAATTTGATGATTCTGAATATCATTCAAAAACAATAAGAAGAAACTACGTCGACTTCGTATCCGCAGATCGAAAACAATCTACCATTTATCAAACTGCAAGTGCTGATACAGGCGAGATGAATTATCTTGATCCTCTTAGCACAAGCGGCTCGATTACGTTTGAAGCAGATGTCATTTTCCCATACAAACATCCACGCACATCAGATTATTGGTATTCATATGAATATATAACTAGCTCAATATTTGGCTGTCATAGTGTGAATGATTCAGATTTAACTGATTATACATGGGCAGCAGGTTCTCAAGCTTCAGCAACCCTTACATTCAGCGACAAACCAAATGAAGAAACAATAATAACGCTTGTAGATGTTGATGGTACTTCAAGAACCTTTGAAGTTGACAATCATAATGATGGCGTAGTTACAGGAGGAGCAGTGGCTCTGGATCCTGCTGCTAATAGTGGCGCAGGTATTGCAACTGAATTAGCTTCTGAAATTAATGGTGAAGCCGCTTTAGGCATAACTGCAACAAACCCATCTTCAGGGGTAGTTTTACTCACTATGGATATTGCTGGAACAGCAGGTAATAAAGCAATTGTTACTACATTCAACAATGTAACCGGCGATACCACTGCTTTCACTGGCGGCACGGATGATCCGGCTTCTTTCCAAGTGCATGCATTGAGAAATGCCGCGAGCAGCAACGATGTCAGATTTATGTTGACATCCAGTAACGGATTCTTCCCAACATTAACTTCGCCCCTCTATAAAGATGTATATGATAATAACAGATGGACGTTCGCGGTAAGACTTGGCACTGATGATCATCGAGGCGGCACCAAAATTTCTGGTTCGCTCGACGACTCATATACATTAGAATTTTATGGAGTTAACGCTGCGCTCGACGTGGTGCAGAACGAGTTTCATATATCTGGTTCCGTCGACGCGGGACATGCTGCTGGTAACTTTATGAGCAAACCAAAGCGTGTTTATGCAGGTGCACACAGAACAAACTTTACCGGTAGTAATGTTATACAACATACGGATATTAAACTTGGAAGCGTTTCTGTCTGGAATGATTATTTGACGAATAAAGAAATAAAAATGCACGCATACGATCCCGCCAATTCTGGGCGAGAAGACCCATATCGTAGTGCATATTTGTTTGAAAAATCTGATTCACATGATCCAAACGTCGATGGTATCTTTATTCCTAAGATAAAAACACAAGCACTAAATTGGCAGTTTATACAAAACACAGGCTCCAGCAACGGGGTAGTCAATACAAATCATTATGGCGGTTCCGCTTGGAATTCATCGTTTATGATCAAAGACATGACATCTGGTTCGGATGAAAAATGGGAAGTTCCAGAAGAATATCAAACACTTCGCCCAGCACGCGGAGATTGGTTTTTACCAAATGATACGGGATCAATCTCGACAGAATATATTCATATTGCTAATCAGAACTTACCAGAGATTATGGCAGGTTCTGATACTATTAAAATCTTAGCAAAAGATGATAATTATTTCACAAGAGACTCAGCACCGGCTAACTCTTATTTCTCGATTGAGAAAAACATGGCTCAGACCATTTCTAAGGAAATGCTTGATATGTTGGGATCTGCCGCAGCATTGAACAGTATTATTGGTGCCCCGGTTAATCGATACCGCCAGGAATATAAAAGTTTGTCGCGTTTGCGTGAGATGTTCTTTCGAAGAGTAGACAGCGAAATAGACTTTAATAGATTTATTGAGTTTTACAAATGGATCGATCACGCTTTATCTGAAATGTTGATGGAACTGGTACCAGCTTCAGCGAATTTTTCTGATGGTATCAAGACAATGATCGAGAGCCATATTCTTGAAAGAAATAAGTATTGGGCTAAATTTCCGACAATGGAAATGAAAGCAGAACCAATTACTGGGTATATAAAAGGTATCAAAGAATTAACTTATGACTGGAAGCATGGGCACGCGCCTCTTCCTGATAACGAAGACCAAAACTGCTTATGGTGGTCCGAGCGTTCCGAAGCCAGCGGCTCAACTTCTAATAATACAACCGTCGACGATCAACGAAATACCATTCGACGAGTCACGACGTCTGACATTACAACAAATAAAATTATTGCAACTGGCGAATACACCCATCCTATAAATTATCCAAACAGTGGGCTAACCAATGCAGCCCAAATCGCCTTGGCTCAAAGTGGCAGCGCCTTAGCAACTAGGCAGGAATATAAAGGCTCGACCTATGCGCTTCGCCGATTTACAAAGCCGTATCGGATGGAGATCGAAGAGTCAGCGCAGATTCACGGAGGTACCAACTACCATCCGAACAAGCGCCGCGAGTTAACAAAGGGGTGGACGACAACTGTTGGTAGTGATCTTGTTGGAGATTATGCATCAACCACTCCAGCCCTCACCGATAATCCATCTGATTGTGATGATGTTTTAGTTCCATCTAAAAAAGAGTATCATACTTTTACTTGGGACACAACCACCCTTAGCGGCGGAGCGGGTGCTTTTGATTATGATAGAGTAAGGGGAACCCATTATGCCCCATTTAATCTCGTCACCACTACTAATACGTCGAATGCCTCGCTAGCGGAAACTGGTATTGATATTGTTAACCTCCACACTGATGCCTATGGCACCTCGAACGAGGTACCAATGCAGGGTCCGTTTACTGAGAGACACGTTGGTGGTATGGCGCATAGACACCAAGATATAAATGACGGCACTGATACTAATCACACCAGACTCGAAAACTTTAGAATCACAAACGTCTTTAAAGATGCCATGTTCGCGTTGGTTCCTGGCAATCGAACAAATGCATCCACTAAAGATAATGATAATTCCTTTGACCGCTTCTACCGAGATGGTACTGCAAAACGCCCAGTTAACATTAAAAATATAAAAACCGTCGGTGGTTCAGCACACGGCAACTATGATCACATTCAACAAGTGCTACACACGAATGTAGACGATACAGCGTCTTGGTTCACAAAGCTGCATGCAATGACAGGTTCCAGTGGGATCAGGACATTGGAAGCTGGAGTTTCATCTCTCGACGGAATTACAGATACAGCAGATCGACCTAAACTTCGATACTTCGCTCAAACCTTGTTAAACAGCGCAGAAGAACATGTTCCGCCCCTTTCATACGACGATGCTGGACAACAGACTGCTAAACATACAATAATTGAAAGGTTCTCTGCCCCAGGTGGTCCAGATACTGCTGGAGACTCCGGTGGTGGACACGGATTGGCAGGACCATCGACAAACTATTCACCGAACAACAGTTTAAATTATAGAAACCTTGCGGTGCGCACTCCATACAACAACTTGTTGGCAGCGCACGCCGCTAAGTATGGAGCCTTCTCAGGAAGTGATTACTTCCCATATGAAAGCACCACAGCAATCACTGCTTCGTTTCATAAGACACCTCGCAATACCGACTATCGTTATACCTACACATCAACGCTGACAGCCTATAACTCTGGATCGTTGGCATTCGATGGTTTGAACGATTTTTATTATAATGGACAAGATTTGGATTTTGCTGCAAATTTATGGCCACAGAATTTTACACTCAATGCGTGGGTCAGACATGACGACGATGGTGTTAATGCTATATTTAATAGATCACGGAAGACGTCTCCATATGACGATATAAATATTTACACCAGCGCAGGGCGAGTATATATTAAAGCAGCCTTTGGACCAAGCGATGCGGGCGCAAATATTTGGAAAACTGCCGAGACTCCTATCATAACTGGCGATTGGCACAGCATTGCTATCGTGTGGGATCAAGAAGGGCTCGATGCATATGCACCGCCAAAAATTTATGTTGATGGAAGAAAATATACCGTGGTATTGGATACGGCGGATTCAGGGGGCTCCACAGAAGGGTTATACCCTATCTGGCATTATACCCAGACCAACCTTTACCTGTTGTTTGGGTATGGCAATTATTTCCATGGCAACATGCAAGATATCTCTGTTTGGAATAGGGCTCTTAGTCATTCTGAAATAAAAGATATAAATCATTTGCCGGGATATGATTCAGCAGGACCGGGAGATCTTACGACTCTTGATTATGTTGCTAACGATGTTAATCTTCTTCATCATTGGTGGAGATTCGGTCCTCAAGGTCCTCCCGGCGAGGGCTTCGGCGGCTCCACGGATGTTAATGATTTCGCCCCTCG
>Ga0098040_1000125_pt1 | contig 37170 bp, 48 predicted proteins | sample 7_EtaG_FD_75065 | JGI IMG/M metagenome (GOLD analysis project Ga0098040, IMG submission 75065) | Marine viral communities from the Subarctic Pacific Ocean - 7_ETSP_OMZ_AT15161 metaG | ecosystem: Environmental > Aquatic > Marine > Oceanic | place: Pacific Ocean | collected 2015-01-08
GGACATTGAGCTGGCCATTGATACTGACCTTCATCAATAGGTAATCCATTTGATGCATCACCTTCCCAATCAGTAAATACTACTGCATAATGTTCTTTATTCAATTCAACTCTACCTGCGTCTTTTTGAAAGTGAATAACTAATATTTTTTTAATATATGTAGTACTGTCTCCATCATTAAAATACTCAACTTCTTCTGCATAAGTTGTTATTTTTTCATAGTTTGCTTCAACATCTATTTCTTCACCATCTAACCACAATTTCATTGAAGATTTATCTTCAACTGTATTATCTTCGCAACTAAATGCAAACAATAAGGATAAAATCAATAAAATTTTCTTAATCATCTTTTCTCTCCTATTTAACAATCACAATTTTCACAATTGCAATTTTCACAATCACAATTTGGATTTTCACATGCTTTTAACATTATTTTCTCCTATAATCCTACAAATTGATAATTTAAACCAACTTTAATATCATAAGCTGGTCTGTTCCAATAATCTAAATACTTTCCTTCAACATAGAATCCTAAGTTGTCTTGTAATTTAAATCCAATCACTGCTCCGAAATCATAATCTTTCCAAAGTTCCGTTCCTTTGTCTGAAAATTTAAAATGTTCTGGTTCTTTTCCATCTTCTTCGTGTTCTTTCCACGCAATTGCGTTATGATAAGAGTATTTATCCATTCCAAAATGGTAAGGATATAAACTTCCCCAAGCGTGTATCCAAAAATTCTCAGTATATTGATACCAATCTAATCCAAGTGATACTGATATTTCTCTTTGATTTCCTAATCCTTTTAATTGTTTATCAAACCATTTTTCTAATAATCCTGGAAAATGATATTGGTAAAATTCTCTATCACTCATTGCCATTAAATTACCATCTCTATCAAACCATCTCCAATCATGTCCTACATGACCAACAAGTTCACCAGTATTATTATCATAAATAGCTATACCACCATCTCCAATTCCATCTCCGTCTATATCACCACTATATCCTTTATCATCTACACCAAACTCATCTTCTGCAAAATCCCACCAATCTGAAGTATACCAACTTGAATCAAGAACAGTTGGTGCAAATCCATACGCTGGATGTGTTCTTGCCCCTACTCCAAATGAAATATTAAAACTTCCAGTTTCAGTTTCAAATTCTTTTCGTAATCTTAAATCACCTTGTCCGTATCTTAAATCTTCCAATTCCATGTCTTGGTATTTAACTTTAAATATAAACCAATCACCGAGATATCTCAAAAAATATTCTTGTGACCTAAATTTTTCATCCCACCTACGATTTTCGGAATACTTTAATAGATACTCAAACCCTTTTACTTTACCAATAGTAGCAGACTCATTAGGATTTGCTTCACCATTTCCTTTATACCAATCTCCACCAACACCAGCATTTTTAACACCTCGTTTTGGTTCATAATTAAATCGTGCAATTTTTCTTAAACCAAATGAAATATCAAAATCTGGTTCTAAATCTCTTTCTTCTTTATGTACAGTTAATTCACCACTTAACCAATTTTCCATTCCCGTTTCAGGGTCAATCATTGAAAGTGAATATCTATCATCTTCCCATTTTGGTGAAGTTAAATTAAATCCAGCATATACAGTTGAGTACTTAAAGAAGTTTGAAAACACTCCTTCTATTTGACTAAACAAAGTTGTTGATAATAACAACATTAAAGTCAATAATTTTTTCATTTTTATCTCCAAATAAAAAGTTCTATACAGTTATAAATATTTAAGTATGAATTAATTATCGAATCGAATAGTAAAAGAAATGTCATATTCTTTAGGTTTTTTTATAGGTCTAGATAATTTAGCTACGGCTAATAATTCTTTATTATCATTATATAACCCAACACTCGTTACATATGGATTAAACTCTGAATGTGTTACAAAATTTTCATACATACCAGATGGTCTATATACTGAACTAGAATCATATTCTTCCTGTGTACCAACTACATTATACATTGATCCTGTTAATTGAGTATGTATTCCTTCCATAAAATATCCACTTAAATTACTACCAAGTAATTGTGATCCACTTCTACCAGGAGTTGCACTTATATTATCTGTACCATTATATTCATACTCTTGTATATTGCACAAATATTCATATTCTCTGATTGTTTTAGTTCCTTGAAATTTTAAACTCCAACCATCAGATCCATTTAATGTTCCCACATTTCCATATCGTGATCCAGTATCCGTTATTACAATTAAACCTTGATCATAAAATACGTTACCTACTGCATCACCTACAACCACATTAGAACCAGATAAAGATGAGGATCTTTTTGCGAAACTTGATGAATAAACCGACTCATATAAATGTCCTCTTGTATCATCCACTAATGTAAGACTTACATCTGTTAATGAATTATCAATAAGTTGTACAGTTCCTGGTTTTATTTCTTCACCAAAAAACTTTCTAGGTATATTAAAGACATTTACACTTTGATGTATTTTATTTAAAAATGACCCAGATGAATCTCTAGGCCATGGGTCTTGATTAAAACTAAATTGAGGTTGTGGCGAAGCCCCCAATGGATTATTTTGTTGTTCAAACTTATAATATAAATGATTAACTGAATTGTAAACAGGTAAATTATAAAAAGTACCTACGCTATACCAAGAATCTTTATCTTTCCCAAGTGATTCTGATAATGAATTTATAGTACCGATAGATTTTGATGTAGCAGAACCTGTATTAAAATTATGTAAGCTCCCACTAGTACCTGGTACAGTAAAAACTCCACTTCCACTGTCAGCCTCTGTAAAAGTATGCTCCTTAAAAACTTTAAATGGGGTTATTGTAGAATTGCCATCTCCAATAGACTTAAACATAGGCTCACCTCACTTAAAAATCAAGTCGTACTTTTATTACCGCTTCTCTCGCTGGTGTTTTTAAAAATGGTTTACTAAGTTTAGCCACCGCTAACAATTCACTATTAGCATTATACAATCCTACAGTAGTAATATAAGTACGAGGATCAGTAGTAAAATTTGGATTTGTTAATTCACCACTTCCAGTATAGTAAGTGGGATTTTGACTAAAATTATATCTACTATTTTTTACCCTACAGAAATAATGTGTCGATTTAATATCTTCTTCTCTACGAGATTGGAAATACCCACCAGTAGTATTTAATTTATTGAATAACTTTAAAGAATTAGCATCATCCGCATTTGTACTTCCTGCAGTAGCTATACTAACACCCTTTTGAGTTGCTCCAGAATTTAAATCCAATTTACTAGCATCTAAATAATATACTCCCAAGTATGGGTAAAATCTTCCATAATATTGTTTGGAAGTCCCATCTAATTTATATTCAGCTGTTCCGCCACTGATACTTCCAGTAACTATATTAAAATAAGTAGTCCCTTTAGATACACTTGAATTTGTAGTAGCATCACTATCATCAATCAATCTCAGCGCGTCACCATTTGCCATACCACCTATTCGTAATTCCCAATTACCTGGGTCTATCTTCTCTCTCATACGAGCTCTAGAAACTGCTATAAAATATCCATTATTTGAATCTGTTTCACTACCTGCAGCTCCATATTGAAATTTAGCCTTTGTAGGTGCAAGTATTATATTTTTAAATTGTGAATAAACTGCTTGAGATGCATTTGTACCGTCAGTAGCATTTTTTGAACCACTTCCTGCATAATGTCCATAAGCTATACTAAACTGCACTTCTGATGTTGATGAAGAAGTTGCTTCTTGATGTACATCTACGTAATAATCACCACTAGATGCACTTTGTGCTGAAGATGAAAAGAATCCTGCAGTTGAAGACCCTGACGATATTGTAGTTCCCCCGCTCGACCATATACCACTAGATACAGTAGTAACACGGTTTGCCACAACATCTTCATTTACATCAAATCCTTGAAACACTCCTGATTGTTGTCCTATGGCCATTTATATACTCCTATTTATATTAAATATTATTTTCATTAAAAATTTCCATCCTAATTATACATCCATTCCATTATATTTGTCCTCATCAGGATCAAATGGTGGATCATCTTCTGAGGTACCTCCATTACCATTACCCGCATTAGATATTACTATATTATGACTCTTTGTACTAGTTCCTGCCTCATTTTCTACTACTAAAGTCACTGTATAAGTTCCAGCAGTATTAAATACGTGAGTTGGACTAATAGTTGATGAATGTGATCCATCTCCAAATGACCAATCATAACTAATAATTTCATCCCCAATAGATTGATTAGTAAATTGTATAGATGCTGGTGCTGTTATTGATGTACTATCAGTTAATCCCATTATTTACTCCAAATTGCCTGCCGACCATGTAAACCGTGAAATTGGTTTTTCAACAGTAGAAGTTGTTCCTGAAGTTGATTGTGCTGCTGCTGCGACTGTTCCATCAACTTTAAATAATCGTCCATTTAAATTAATTTTCGGGTTTCCTGCTTTAACTGTAATCTTAGATCCAAACTCCTTACCAGAAGTAGTTCCTTTCCCAGAAATAAATACTGTCTTATCTGGGAAAATCGCGTTGGTTCTACCAACAACTGGTTTAGCTACTAATATAAATTTTTTCCCCGTTACTGTTTTAATTGGCATTTATTAACTCCATTATTCTTGTGAAGGTCCTCCATCATCAATTTCTCCAACATTGATTATTTGACCTTCTTTAAATACATCAACAAAAGTATCATCTGGTAAAGTGAAAATATATTCTTCTTCCTCACCATTTTCTGTAACTGGTGAGAAAACAATATAATCAAAAGCTCCTGCCGTTTCTGTCGATGCTGGGATTCCTGTTACATTTACTGCATCTACTGTATCAGCTAACGAATCTTTTAATGGAAATTTCATTGCTCCATCTTTACCATCCTCTGCTACTGCTATACTTCTAGTCGAAACTTCTAATAAAGGCATTTGTAAAATAGCTTTATCCCAAGAATCGGCATCTGTAGTTACATCAAAAAGATTATAATCTACACCATCATCTGCTAATGCAAACTGAGTAATATTAAGACTCCCATTAGTTGCCAATCGTTGTCTACCTAATTCAGTCAAAACAGCGTCTACGAAAATAGTTTGACTTTTATCCAAAAATGCCATTATTCATTTGCCTTATAATTTACTCTAATTGTCAATGCCGCGGTTGCCCCAGATTTTACTCCTGTAACTATCAAAGACGTCTTTGAAGCATCTTGTGTACTAGTAATTCTCTTAGCTTTAATTTTAATAGTATTATTACCTGATGGCGCTATAAGTGTTTGAGAAGCCCTAAATCTTAAAGATTGTTCTGTCGGTTGTGCAAATCTACCAGCAGTAGATGGAGAATCATCTAAATATAAAAAAGCTATATTTGTATTAAGCAAAGTATAGCTATATGCTTCAGGGGTAGAATTAGAATGTAAATTAATAGTACTACATTGTATAGAATCTTCATCCCCAACATTACTAACATTTTTCCAACTTAAATCTAATATTCCACTATTAGTATTTACTCTATTATTAAAAGTACCTCCAATAGTAGCCATCTTCATTCCGCTACTCCTATCCAAATGATCTGTGCTTCGTAAAAGTTTATATCTCATCACACTTGTTTCATTTGGTACTGGTTCCAATAATGGTAAATTTTCAATTACGGTTCCATAATAATCTGACCCTGACGGGTGCGCGGTATCCCATAATGTATAATCTACTTCATCATCTGCTAAAGCAAAATGAGTAACATCAAAATTACCTTGTGCTAGCTTTTCTCTACCTTTATTGGTAAGAATAGCCTTCAATACCTGCGTCGTTTTATTTAAATACGCCATTTTTTAACTTCTCCGATTTGTAATATATGATATCATAGACAACCTTTGTTATCTATAAATATATATAAATTAAGTTTATTATTAATTTAGTTTTATTGCTGTTCATTACCTTCCGTATCAAACTCTGTTCTCAATTGTACACTTTCGCGCGCATCACTTACTAACGCATATGGATTTGTTAATATGTAGGTAACTGGACTATAATCCTTCTTTCCATTAACATCTAATGTTGATAAAGCAGTAGTATCTGTATTTTTACTACCTTCAAAATTTATTCTACGCAATCCTGTTGAATTTTCTGTTAATTTTTCAAAACTTGAAGTTACAAAAGAAACCGCACTTGCACTTCCTACTAAAAAGTTTTTCTTACTACTATAAGTATACGAAGGTTTTTTATTAAATATGGAAACTCTTTGATTATTTATCATATTTATAGATTCTGTAAAAACTCCCGTAGGACCTCCATAAGTAATACTAGAAGTAGTATAGTTTCTTCCAAAATGACCAAAACCATCTACTCTATTGAAATCTCTCATTGAAGGTTTAGAAAAAATATCCCCACTAATAGTTGATTCATGATATTGATTATCTGAATGAAATTCATATGTAGAATCTTCATCCATTTCCCTATCTAGTCTAGTTACATTTTGAGTAACTTCATAATAATTATTTTCTGCACTTTGTGAGACAATATCACTATCTACATCTTTTAATTTAATAGTATCTTCAAATAGTGGATTTTCAAATACTGGATGATTAATAGCTTGTTTATTTCTATCTAAAATATTATTTTCCACCAATACTCCAACAACAGCTTGACTCCTTGCTGGTAGTAAAGATTCTAATTGTGTAAATAATGAATGATCAAAATAATTTAATAATCTCATATAATCCCAAAAATTATTAGCACCTGTATATTTCTTAAAATATTCTAATTTTACCGCTTCTAAATCCCTATATTGATATTCTGTATCATCTCTGGCATCACCGAGATATTGGTCAAAATTAAAATCTGCTAATTGATTTATTATATCTTGATTTATAACATCTATGGGACTAAAATACACTCCAATCTTATTTGAATCTAACGGTGACCTATCAAAAGAAGAAACTTCAACTCTTTCCGTTGGACTTAAATTTATATTTTCACCTATTCTATCTAAATACTCTGCTGTTTCAATTCTTACCTTATTTGCATTTCTTCTAATTCCACCTATTTTTGGGAGTGGAAATTTAGTTCTATCAACAACATTAGAATAACTTGTTTCATCTGCGAAACCTGTAGCTATGCCTGCAATTGGTGTAGATTGATCTGTCGAAGTATCTCTAACTGATGTATCACTATTGTGGTTTTTTGATTCATTAAAACTATATCGTAAAGCTATATCCTCGAAAGAAGCACTTAAACTATTTCCTACATAAGATTGTGGATTTTCTACGTGTGCATCGAATGATTTTACATTCAACCTAGATTTCCACAATCTAAATTCCATCATAGAACCACTAAATTGTCCTCCAAAATCTTTTGTAGTATATCCACCTATATATAATGAACCTGTATTATTATACGCAGTATTATAAGATTGTGATGCTGCATTTTCATCTCCTGGCATAAACAAATTTGTTTCAGATTCATATTGAATTACATCTCTACCAGCATCATATTGTTTAGCTACTAAATTATAATTTACATTATTACCAGATTCCGTACTAGGAAAATATCTATTAAATGTGCCATTATCAAAATACACTGAACGTCTTGGAGCATCTTTTGGTTGAGTAAATGATAATTGTAGAGAAATATTTGCGGTAGATGGTTGTAATAACGTTGGTCTAAAACTTATTTTCTCCCAATTTGTAGTAATAGACTTATCAATATAATGATATCCACCCGATCCTGGATCTGGTAAAGTATTTGTGTTAGGATATTTAACTGGAACATCATTAATTATTCTACCATCACTATCTAATTCAAGTACAACTAACCTAGCAGTTACTCCACCACTACCAGATACTTTAGCATATACTGAAAAATCAAATTGATCAGACCTAGATGCAGTTATAAATCTAGCATCTCCCCACACATTAACTGTGCCATCAAAATTTTGGAATGGTGCAGAATAAGTTCTATAACCTGGATTATTTTGAGTAACCTTCATAGAATAGTTACCATTATAAACTTCATCACTAGCGCTCGCTATTACTCCAACTCCGTTCTGCCAAACATTAAATGGTAATTGAAATGAACCAGTTTCAAAATTATTTTTAGCAAGTAAATCTTCCGAAATTACCTGTTTTGTTAACATTACAGACCAAAAATCTCCATTATATAGTGGTAAAGGTTCAGTTGATGATGTAACATATCCCGCAGACCCACTTAGTGTAAATGATAATCTACCAATGTTATCAGCCGAAGCATTATCTTTTAAATAAATTCCAAATTGATCACCTGTAGCTCCATTACCACCCTGAACTAATGTCTGATCAGAACTTGAAGCCGCCTTATATCTAAATTCTATAGTATTTGGAACCTGTGTTCCACCCAATCCTAATGAATGTGACCAAGAACCAGAAACATATTGAGCTGTTTTAAAATCTAATGCTTTAGTAAATTTCCTACTTGTTTCATATATAGGTTCTACTTCTGTAATAGTTGGTCCACCATATTCTCTCACTCTCAATATAGTAGATGGAATACCATAACAATTTATTAATCCTCTTAATGATTCCACAGTTCCTTTTGACTTTAAGAAAAATGGCATATTAGCAATAATTCTTTTCCACACCTCACGTGAAATATCTTGTAAAGAAGCACTAGCATAAATACTTGTTGATTTATTTACAGGGTCTACCGATTTTCCAAAAAAGTATTTATCTAATTTAGCTAAATCATATCCACCTTGTAAATTCCATCCAAAACTTTTTGCTACAGAGTACACAAGTTGTTTAGACAATCCTTTATCTAAAGATTCATCAATTTCATAGGTTTGTCCAAATCTATCTAAATAATTTTTTAAATTATCAAAGTGATGTCCAGTCATATCCATAAATTTTAAAAATTCTTCATTAGCTGAATCATCTCTCATATGATCTGGTAAATGATATACAAGTCTATCTATATTATCTCTATCATAAGTTGATGAGCTAGTATGATTTAAATTATACCAATCAACTCCTTGTGAAGATGATACTTCATATAAAGTATAAGGTTTAGTACTATTCTGTTTAGGCCATGATGCATCATAAAATAATCCTGCACTTCCTGAAGAATATGAAGAACTATCAAAATACAAATATCTTTCATACCCATCAAAACTATTTATAACTTCACTACTAGCATTTTCCCACCTTTTAGCATCCGTACCAGCATTTTGTATTACTGTATTTGCAGCATTTCCCAAATATCCAGTATCATAATAAGTCCCTGCAATTGATTGACTATATGCATCATATAATTCTAATTTTTCTAGTTTAGTTTTAAAATTTTCCAATCTACGTCTCGCTGAACTAAATTTAATAAAATTATCTGGATTAGAATAATCTAAATTTAATCTTACTTCATTTATAGATCCACTTATTATATCCCGTTCTATTTCTTTAGCTTGAGAACTACTAACTAATAATAAATCATCATAGGATTGATATTCAGTTTGTCTTTCTCTAATTGCAGGTTCCATTCCACCACCCACTCCAGTAGGTAATCTCAAAATAGAAGTTGGTATTACTGGATCAGTATAATTAACTAAATTAACATCACAAAAATGTGGTGAAATAACTTCTCTTACAAAAAATATATCTTGCCCTATTCCTGTTCCAAATGGTAATGGATTAAGAAATTTTACTAACATTAAACCAGTATCTTTCCCATAATCTTTATTTATAACAAGATTTAAACTAGAATTACCAGTCACAGCATAATAAGATAAATCTCTAGTATCTCTTTTACGTGATATCAATCTAATTTTATTTATATTATCATTTATATCTTCATATGTTATATTATATTTCTCAGCAAATTCTTGTGGTGTAATTTTTGATGATAAACTACGTACTTTATCCCCATCTCCTCTATTTAATGAATAATTTTGAAACTCTCCTATGAATGGTTCATATTCAGTTGTAGTTACCATTTCTGTTGTAGTTACATCACGCCAATATGTAGGTGAATCTTGTGAAGCATCTAGATACACATATTCTTCCATCATATTCATCATACATTCATTTAAATCTATATCTAATTCTGTTGCTGGTATAGCCCTTTCACCATCTATATATTCTATAAACTGTTGATCTAATTTATCGGCAATATAATTAAATAACTGAACATTACTCATCAAAGCATTTCCATACAGATGGTGTTGAAACTTACCATTTGCGTTATTATCAAACCAAGATCTAAATGGTGATGACCATGAAAATGCAATTATATAAACTTCTTCTTCACTATCTCCTGATTGTCCATAATTACCATAATCATCATCTTGTTGTCCTGAATAATCTGCATAATTGTTGTAATCTGATTGCTGACCAGTTGTGGTACTACCATCATTAGTAACTGTCCATGTGGTAATTGGATCTGTAGTTGGCATTGCTGTAATTAATGAAGTAGTAATATCTTCATTAGAATGCTCACTATGTAGATCTCTATTAGAAGCAATTGTTAATGGCATGCCCGATACTAAATTATTAGACCATATTACATTTCCATCTCCAGTAAATTCTATACCTTCAGCATTAGATACCCATTCACCTTCAGTATTCCCAGTGTAATCACGTGCAAATACCCACTGCTTTCCTTCAGATTCACTTGATTGCGTTATAGTTGGTATATGTGTTGGTTTATCTTCTTTAAAATATTCTTTAGTAGTTGTTCTTACTTCTTTTTCTGTAGTCGATATTAAAAAGAAATCTGGAATTTCTACCAATATTTTATTTTCAAAAGACCTAGCTTTTTCAATAAAATTTATAAGTTGAGTAGAAGAAGCCATAGTGTTATCTTCCACCGCTTCTATCACACTACTATCTAAACCTAAAGACTTATAAGATATTTGTTGTGAAGATAATATTAACCTATCATCAATATCACTACCAAAACCACTAAATCTACCTTTATAATATGCATTACCTTTTAAAAGATCATCTGGTTTCATTCTTACTTTTATCTCTGTTCTATCAGGTGATATTCCAGCTATATTATAACAAAGTTTTTTAGAAAAAACTCTTTCACCTCCAACATCAACATTTTGTATTTCTTCTTCTTGATTAAGTAGAAAATCTTTATCTGCCTTTGGTGCAGAAATAGTTGATTTATAAAGTCCGCCCTTTCTTTTTATAGGTCTCCCACGATAAACTATACTTTCACTATCTAATAATACAGACTTATATGACCCAGCTTCTGTTCTTAAAAAATAATATTCTAAACTAATATTTCCAGTTAATATTCCAAATGAATTTATAATTTCGGCAAGATTTATCTCAAAGTTATCTCCAACAACACTTGATTGCCAAATTTTTCTTGTTCCTAAAACCGCACCAGTTTGATCAAAAGCTTTTATTAAAATAAAATCTCTTGAACCAAACCTATCTCGAGCTTTACCAAATTTTAACTCTGGTGATAACTCTCTCATACCTAAGGTAGATAATTTATTATCTGATAATTTAAAACTCACTGTTATTGCCCACCAAATTGATCTGCAAGACTAGCGGCACTTATAGGTACTCCAGTTTCTTGTAGATGTTTTATTTGTGCTTGTGTTTCATCCGTTTGTTTAGCTACAGTATTAGAATCTTCTTCTGTTATTATTTCACCAACTTGTTTAAAAGTTGTATCTAATTCTTCTGATACTAAATGTGGTGTTGCTAATTTTCTTTTATGTGGAACCTGTATTATAAAATTACACACTCCATGTTCAAAATCTATACTGTTATCGAATGACTCGTTATCAACATTTTGAAATAAAATATATCTATCATTTTTATCTTTAGGTGGTTCATTTATAACTGCAGGTTTTGCCAAATCATCTATATCCTTCTTAGAATTAAAATGACTTGTTAATATTTTCTCTACATTATTATCATAATCTGCCTTGTATTGTGAAACTAATCTATTAACGAAGGCAGTATGTTTAACTTCCTCTTTAGAATAAGGCATTATCTACTCACTTTGAATTTAAAATCACCACCGTAATAATTTACTGTTTGACTGGCGCCACTACCACTTACAACCTTATATTCTATTTCATAATATCTTTCTGCTTGTAATCCATTCATCCAAAAATTAAAATAGTTTCCAGTAGAATCACAACTAATTAATGAACCACTTCCATACGGTACCATTACATCCTCAGTCAATGCATCCTTTATTTTATAATAACACGACCCTGTTGGTAAATATTTAACTGTTAAATTATCAGAAACAGTTGTAGTAGAATATGTTTTAGTTGGATATCTTTCTCTACCTACAAGTCTAAATTTTACTTTTGAACTTTCTTTATAATCAGATCTTAACCCTTTCATATAAACTACTAAATCTTCTAAGTCCGAGGAAACTAATGGTGATAAAGAACCAGAATTAAAAGAGTAATCATTCCAAAGTACTTCTAACTTAGGTTGATAAATTGTATTTGTTTCTCTACTAAAAAATGCAAAATGTCCATACTTTGTGGTATCTCCTTCCTCTGCTCCCGAATCAGAATTACCAACACTTCCACTTCTTTTAATCATAAATCCTTCATTTGGTACTCTTCCATCTATCCAAGTCCACATAATATCAGTTACATCCATTCGCATATCAGTTGTTTCCCATTCAAAAGATTGTGAAGCTTGATATCCACTTCCACTATACCAATTTCCCCCTGTATTATTACTACCACTTACCCATTGAGTACCATCTACTGCTCCGTGTCTATATCTCCAACTAACACCTTCTTCATCTTTAGGATTATCATAAAATTTACCTTCTCCAGCAGTCCAAGATTGACTTACTGGATGTGCATATAAAGATTGTGATGTAGTTAAATTAGATGAATTTGCATCATAAAGATTTAAATAAAATTTTGTATCTGATCCTGACGTAATTAATCCAGATGATATTGATTTAGAAATTTCTGTTAAATCAAATTTAATTAACGCTCGAGAAACATTTATTACACTAGCATTATTATTAGTATCCTTACGTATTTCTAATATTTCATCCAATCCAGTATTCTGAGATTGAGTAACTGCTCCTTCATACATTGTGGCATCTGCTGATGCATATTCAAAATAATGCATTATGCTATATCTCCTATTACCCTACCGATTATATCTTGTTCTGGAAATTTTACTTCAAATATTGATGGGTCTTTTGATGGATAAATAACTCCATTCTTAAGTACCATTGAGTCTGCCAAATCATATACATTGCCAGAATATCCCTTAGAAGTATCATATTTGTTTGTTATAGCTAAATTAGTACCTAATGGATTACTATCCGATGGCTTTTCAACTCCAAGCACTCCTTCTACCTTTAACAATTCTGCAACTGATTCTGCTATTACAATAGGTTGATTTATTTGCCAATTATCACTATTCCAAAATTCTCTCATTTTAGCAATTGCCCTTAATAAAACTTCATTTTTATTATATCCACGTTTTACTAAAATATCAAATCTAATTCCTATGTTTATTATATAAGCATCTTTAATATTAATTGCATCAGTTAACATACGAAATCTACCTAAATAAGTTTTTAAATTATTCTTAGTAACTGTATTTAATTTTACTAATTTTTTATTATTATTATATCCTAACGTATATAAATTCAAACCTAACTGATTTTTTTCGAATTTGGGTTTTTCTCCAGCGGGAGTAGAAATTTGTTCATCTTGTACAACATAAGCTTTAGCAATATTACCATATCTCTCTGGTAACGCATACACTCTAGTAATAACATCATCTCTTGTTACCATTCTAGCTTGTGCCTGAAAATGACCTAATGCATTTTGTCTTATTTCTTCATTTGATTCTGCATCCATTCCTCCTGATGATGGTTCTACATTTGTTAAGTTAATTGATTTTCTAACGCGAGCTAATTTTGTAGAATCTAAATTTCCTGCAAATGATGATAGAACTTTACTAGCAAAAGTATTTATATCCCCTGACCTAACATTATGTTTTGATCCTCCACCATATGCGTAATGTATAGTTAAAGTAGTATTAGATGGTGCTTCACCGTAAGCCCTGGTATTTGTAAAATTATTAGGATCAAATGCAATTCCTAATTTAGATGGAGATCCTGGTAAATTTGAACCTACATTATCTGGATTTGGAATTAATTCTTCATCTGGAGTTACTTCTGTTCCAGCTCCAAATCTTATTTCTGTCTTTTTATCAGACCTTACATACGTTCTAAATCTTTTAGATGTTTTTAATCTTTTTATAATATAAGGATTAGTTTCATCATATTGAACAAGAGAACTGTCATTTTCAGCTAAATTTTGAAATTCAGAAAAAACCATATCTTGTGCCAAGTAAGGAACTTCATACCAAGTATTTCCATCACTATCTGTAACTGATAAAATTTCTGTTACATTATCTTCAGATAAAACTAGCTTATCATATTTTTGAGGTCCCCCAAAAGAAAAAGTTTCTTTTTTAGCAAACCCACTTATAGCAGTTACAGTTTTATATATTCTAAAATATTTTAAACCTGTTGACCAATTACCAGTTCTTTCTATTTGTGAGCTTTGGCTACCTTGTCCAGTTTTAAAATTACAATCTGACAATAATCTAAACTCTACGCCATGTACTGGAGAAAAAACTCTAGTATCAGATTTTATATTCATCGCATAATCATAATCTGGTTGTGCATCATCATCAACTCTAGCTGGTAACTCTTGTGAAAATCTTATTTTAGTTAATGACGGGGATATCAATCTTGGTCTATATCCCATAAATTGTGCTATATTATATATTTGATTTTTTTCTTCAGCATAAGGTAATAAAGATTCTTTAAATACCGCATCAGTATAAAAACCCATCACATCACCAACATACGCAACTGATTCTAAAAACATCATACCAGGCGAAACCTCATTAAAATCCTTATATGCTGTAGGAAAATATGTTTTAGCATAGTCCATCAAATTTTGACGTAAACTAGCAAAATCTCTTCCTATATAATTTATATCTTTATTATTCGGCATATACTATTTCTCCTTATTACTTATAATCAACTGTTGCAACACCAACCTGTGATTTATCTGTTTTTAAAGTATAGGTTATTTTTACATTCAACCTACTGGCATCTTGATTGATAGTAGGTTCTACTTTAACTATATTTAAATATGGTAGCCATTTACTAACTGCTTCAGTTATATCTTCCTCTGCTTTTACTATAATACTGTCATCCAATTGCTCAAAATTTAAATGTGCCAACCTGCATCCCAAATCTGGATGAGCAGGTCTTTCGCCAAATTTAGTTAAAAGTAAATTTTTTAAATTATATTCAGCCTGTTCTATAGTAGTAGAAGTTTTATTCCAAAACCCACTATTACCAAACTCTATAGGTAATTTTACTCCTATATATACATCTGGATCACTATCGTATTCTCTATTAGACGCCATTTGTTTTCTTCTTATCTATCGCTTTCATTAAACCACTATAATCTCTTGTGAGTGCATTCATTGTGGACTCAGGAACTTTATCAACTGATACTCCTGCTGCCTTAACAGTCATAGCGGCTCCTAATTCTCTTTTAAATTCGTTTGTGTTTCCAAATTCACCACTATTCATTGCTACCTCTGTTACTTTACTAGAATCAAATACTCCTCCGCCCATCGTAGGATAAGATTCTGTTCCGTCTCCTTGTGGTAATCCACCTCGAGTTTCATTCAAAACCTTATTTATAGCCTTATTTTCTGTATATTTTACTTCTTCTTTCTTACCAACTTTATATTTTTTTCTAATTGGTTCTTTAAACTCTGTTTCTGTTACTGATTTTGAAACTAATTCGGAAAGTTGAGATGATTTATCGTCGTTTATAAATATCTCATTCATTTGTTTTTTAACTTCCTTACGAACTACTGTTTCTATTATTCTTACTAGTTCACTTTTTTTCATTTCCATACTCCCTTTATTAAATTCTTATCCGCCCAATGCATTTTGTGTCCACTCAACTAATGATGCAAATGGTCCTTGATTTTTTTGTGATTCAGGTCTTTCTGCAACTGCTTCTATTCCCATAGAAGATCCTTCTTTACCTATATATGACTGATCAAGTACAAAAGTACCATATCTATTTTGTACAATAAATTCACTTCTGGCCTCACCATCTTTTTCTTCATCAGTAAACCAATACACCGTGTTACTCTTACCACCTTGTGTCTTAAATTCTTGTCTTGAGTCATGTGTAAATGTATCAGTTATCCCTGTTTCTCCAGTGTGTGCACTCCCGTGTGCTGCACTGTGAGACCCTTTTTTCCATTCGGTTACATTTGTTACCGTCGCGGTCCTTATATGCACTTCCTGTAATGCAATTACTCCTACTGATTCATCTAGCAATTGTTTTTGTCTATCAGTAAGTACCAAAGTATATTCATTCCCAGTTATTCTCCCAGTAGGATCTAATTTATCAGGGTTAGGGTCTTCCTGAAATCCTAACTGTTGTAAATCTGCAACATTTTTGTTATAATCAGCTTTTAAACCTTTTAGTTTAAGTTTCAATTCATCCATAGTTTTCCAATCAATCCGATTCTCTTTTCTCAAAGCTTCCTTTTCAGATTCGCTAAGCGGATTGTTTTGTCTATTTATTTTCTCGCTCCTTTTATTTACCTCAACCTTAAGATCATACCAATCTCTATAATCCAAAATCCAATCTACTAACTTCCAATTCATTTTTATTTCAATTTCAACTCTTGTATTTAGAAGCCAATTTTCTGCCTGACTGCCTCTAATCGCCTCTAATACTTTGGGACCACGCTTCTTAGCATCTGATAATACTTTAGCATATCTTCTTGGATCCGCATGAACATAATCTCTAATTTGATTTGAATACGCCTCCGTCCTATCACCCATGTAAAATAAATCAGTTGTTCCCTCACTTTCGTTAGCTAACCATCTTTGTTCTATTTCTACAGAAAATTCTCTATCTTTTAATAATTTTGCTTGTCTATGTGCATCTGCCAACTCTGCCATCTCTATCATCTCTGAATTCAGTCCAGCATATTCTGTTTTTACCTTATTAACTTGGGATTTTGTAGATTCTAATGTATCTTCCACATCAGTAATAAGTTTATCACTCTGCTCAGAAATCATTAATTGTGGTTTAAGTGGACCACTAACGCCAACCATTGTAGTTTCTGCTACGTCTTTCCCAACCTTAACTCCTTTAACTACATTCTTTGTAGTTTTTATAACAGTATCCATTTCATCTATTGGAACTTTACGCAAAGTCAATTGTATTTTCTCACCTTCTTCAAGTAACCGTCGGAGCTCCTCTTCCGTTATTGTACCTACTTTAAGAGATTTTTTTAAAGCCCTATTTATCTCTTTCAATCTCCCAATAGGTGACATTATAGAATCAGCCACTTTATTTATACCACCTGATAGTGCTTTTCCTGCAAAAGTTTTAGCCATTATCTTATATCCTCAGCTGCTAGTATTTTTGGTTCATCTAATTGTTTTATACTATGTTTATCTGGTATTGCATAAAATTCTTTATTCTTTAACGACTTTCTTATAGATGCCATAGCTTGATTTGGTCTCATAGGTCCTCCCATAGCTGGATTTCCTTGTGGTGTTGCTGATACTCCTGTTATTAAAATATCAATTAAATCACATATATCTTCTAAAATTAATGATAATGATTCAGCCATTGTTGCTGGCTCATTTCCAATATAAACACTTGGTGCATTTAAATATAAAGTCTTAGGAGTATTAATATGTATATTATCCCTCTTAGCTTGAAAAATTAATTGATTAGAATTTATTATTACCTTATCACCATGATTATCTGCAAACTCTTTAACCCCTTGTACAGACGCTCTAGGAAATGGGTCTGTTGTACCACTATCTATCAATATAGTTGAACCTTCCGTATAAAATTTAGATTCAAAATATGGTGAATTACCAACTTGACTTTGATTATTACTTAATCTTATAGTTGGTTTTACACCATTATGATCAAATAAAATTGAACTACCATATCTACTATTAATTGACTTTGACCCCTGTTGTATATAAGGTCTTTTGATAGGCTTCTTGGGTGCATCATAGTCTTTAATTCTTTCTTTTAAAAGTTCTACTATATCTTTTGGTAAAGTTGTTTTTCCTAGCGCTGGATCAAAATTAGAAGATGCGCCTTCTATACTTATTTTATCAAAATAATAATTTTTATCCCAATACTTTATAACACAAACAATTTCACCTGGTATTGGTAATTCTAAATTATCTACATCAACTGGATACGCTCTAACTGGAGTAGGCATTTTTTTGGATTGACTATATATAAATTTACCACTTACCATTCCAAATTTCGAAATATCTGATTCTATTTCTTCTTTATTATCCCAAACTTTACTAATTTGTAAAAAATCTATTTCAAATGGAACAGCTCTCGCATCTTCCATAAATTGCTTTACTAAATTATATACTTCTAATCGACTTGTAATACCTTTATTTAAATCAGGTACAGTCCCTACTGGCTCACTATTGACAAAAAATTTTTGTTTATCTACCTCAATATATGCCATTATGATTCTACTATTTTAGAGGGTTCTGGGTCTATTTTACTATTAATTTCATCTGTATATTTTTGTAAATCCTTAGCTACTGGATCTAATGATTTTAACAAATCTTCTTTTTCTTTGTCCGACAAACCAAATTCGAACTCACTAGAACCTTTTTGCTCTCCTACTACCAATCTTTGTACAATGGCTGCCATTTTTACTAACTGTTCATCGTTCTTAACCTTAATATCTAAATATTCTTTAATAGCTGGAATTAACTGTACCGCAGTATCTCCATCTTTAATAAATTGCACTACTTCTCTAATCAACACATCTAACTGTTTTTTATTATCTGATGAGTTGTTGTAGATATCTTCAAATATATCGGCCAACGATTTTTCTTTAAATACTTTATAATCTGACATGATTGAATTTTACCTTATTATACACTTATAAATATAACTAACTTAAAAACCTCTTGTATATAAATATATAAGAATTTCGGAAATATAGTCACTTAAATAGTTATTTTAGAGGGAAAACATACCCTTATGATGAAACATAACTAACGGGAGAATAACCATGAAGGAAGTCGTAACAATGGTTAAAGGATATATTGATGACTTAGCTCATTTAATGCTATCCTTTGTTGCCATAGGTGCTATTTCCGAAGTAATCTTCGGAACAGGCATTTTTGGTGTCAATGTTATTGGAAACCTAACAGCAATTATCTCTAAGTTTGGGGAAGGCGGATTCGCTGGACTCGTAGCTTTATTGGTATTGGTTGGTTTATTCCGCAGCAAGTAAGCAGTGGAATATTTTGATAGGTATGCCTATGCCTATTAGATGTAAAAAAAGGGAAGTAAATACTTCCCTTTTTTTGTTTAAAGATTCGGTTGTTTTTAAGTCTGTCTATTAGTGGAAACTAAAAATCGGTTGAATCTTTAATTATGATGATAGTGAGACTGAATCTCATTATCATTTATATAAGTTAATTATGCAAATATAGATCCCGTATTAGATGTATCTATAGTACCATCTTTTTGATATTCTGTATTTAAAAGTAAATACTGTTGTTTCATTTGATTTACAATTCTAGTAATATGTTGAGTATTAGAACCTGTCATTTCACGAACCAAGATATATAAAGCTTTCTTATTAAAGTTTTCCAAAGTTGATCGTCTTTTAAATAACTCTAAAACAGAATAAGCTACATTTAAATCTTTTTTTCTCTTAAAAAAATTATTTAAATTATTTTCCCAATAATTTACCATTTGTTCTACAAAATCATTATAATATTCAATCTCCTCTTTATTAGCTTCTTCCATACCTATATTTCTTTTAAAATCTAATACATCTAATGCTGTATGTTGTTTCATTTTTTTGTAATTATTATTATTATGTAATATTAACCAATTCTTACCAACAATACTGAAATATGAAAATGCCTTACCTTTCTCTGGTACATACTTATGCATATTCATTAATAGAAATGCTACAACTTCATGTTTTACATCTGTTAATGGTACATCAAAATAATAAAATTTAAATGTATGAATTAAATTTTCAGCTAACTTATTAAAAGCCGCATCTATGTGTTCTTCATAAATTCTATTTTTAATATGTTGTTTATCGCATTTATTATATCTAATAATTGCATCTTCAGTTTTTTGCCCAAAATATATTTTACTTTTCTTCTTTTTCTTAACTGGCATCTTCTTCTACCCCTTCTTGACTTAATTGTTGTGTAACATCTTTTAATTGACTAAATACATCCCCTACTTCATCATCCGCCTCAAATACTCCTCTATCATCTAATAATTGCATTTCACTATAAGCTCCATAAATTTTTTCTGTATACGTTTCTATCCAATCTTCCAATCGTTCTACTTTCTTCATCATATTCCAAATTACATATCCTTCAATTATAGACGCTATAATAAAAACTCCTAATAATATTTCTACTAACATTAGTTATCTCCAAATAATTCTTCAAAAAGTTCTTTAGCTCTATCACCTGAAACTTGAGTTTCTTCCGTTGCAGATAATACCTCATTAGTAGTTTCCATTTGCTCTTTAAACTTCTCAATAGATTCTTCTTCTTTTTCTTTTTGTTTTACTTCACCTTGAACATGATGTTGTTTTTCTGCAACCGTTGCCATCCAATCTCCCATATGTACTATATAATGTAATACATTTCTGGTAGCTGAAGGTTTTCTATAATACTGCTCATTTCCAGCATCAAACATTCCATCCGACATTTTAATTGCTTTCCAAACTTCAGTACTTACATTAACATTAAACTGTTGAAGTATCCATAAAGACCTATCTGTTACAGACATATATTCTCCAATTTCATTATGTTTATAAAATTCTCCAAGCTTATTACGATGCCATTCTGAATCCTGTTCTTTATAATATGGTGTATCTAAATCACCAAGTTTTCCCCAGTCATGAAACATAGCAGCTAAAAAAACATCCGAATCTGGATGTTGTACTTCAACTCCCAAATCCTCAAATTGTTTCTTTACCTTTAATGCAGTTGTAGCAACTCTAACGGTATGATCTAAAAATCCACCAACGAAACAATTGTGGTAATCTAATCTACCTGAAGCTGGTGCTTCCATTAATCTATTTTCAAAATGGCTAATGATAGATTTAACTCCTTCGAGAGTTTCCCCCTCTAAATGAGTTTCTACCATTTCCATTAACTCTTTGTATCTTTCTACAATTTGATCAGTTGTAAGTGTAACCATAATTTAACTCCAAAACTTATGTTCTATATTTTTAACTTTTTCTTTTTTATTTTCTAATTGATAATTCATAATCAATAACTCTGTTCCTTTATTTTGGCTTTTGCCTTTTTGTGCAGAAGCTGGTTTTACAAAATCTTTTAATTCCCACTCATATTCATCTTCTGGAAACCAATCATGTAATTGCTCAAAATCATAATATGACAAACTAAATCTACCTTCTATATTTTTTAATACATCAGCTAATCTTTTATGATCATCTGTATCAAAATCATGTAATGAATAATAATTTTCTGTTTTCCAATAAGGTGGATCTACATAAAAATATGTTTTAGGACTATCATATTTTTTAATAACTTCTTCACAATCCATATTTTCAACATTAGTTATTTTATTTAATTTTTCTATAACCGCAGGATTTTTTAATCTTCTTCTAAATGCATCAAATTTAGAACTATACTTTCCTTTTAAATCTATAAATTTACCTTTTTCTGGATTTAACCCTGAAAATATTTGTGTAACTATATAGGCATATTTCATACCATAATCATAATCTGGTATTTCTATATCTTTAATATTTTTATTTTCAAATACATCTGTTTTATATTGATAGAATAAATCAGAATTTTGTGCAACAATTTCATCCATTGACTTTAAAAATTCTTGTGGATTTCTACAACACGCAAATAAATTTGTCATATATCTATTAAAATCATTATATATAACATTTTTTAAAATGGGTTTTTTATGTACCTGTCCATTGACATATACCCAAAATGCCCCACCAAAAACTTCTACATATGTTTCTATATCATTAGGAATATAATTCCCAATCCATTTAGCCATACGGTTTTTACCACCGATATAACTTATCATTCAACAACCTTAATTATTCATTACTCACTTTATTAAAATGTACTAAATCTGTTTTATGTATTTTAGCCTTTTCAAATTTATATGGTTTAACACTAACAGATTCTAGAATATCTATACGATTAACCCAACGTTTATTCATTGTATCTCTAACTTGATATACACCATCTTTATGTTCTGTACCTTTAAGTAAAACAAAATCGCCGTAATTTAACCAACCACCCCATCGTTCCAAAAGATTTCTACTCACCGCTATAAATTTATAATTGGACGCATCTTCCGTCCTAATACGCGTTCCATCTGCGAGAATGTTCGGTGTAGAATCAGTTTGCAAACGAACAGGTTGGTACATAGTTACAGTCACGTCCATTCCTTCACTTTTTAACTCTGTTAGAGTTTCAGTTAATGCAACATTTTCCTCTCTAATAGTTTCTATTAAAGAGTTATAATATCTCTTATTTTTTTCTAATATATTGACTGAAATAAATCCATTTGAAAAAGTTATCAAAAGGATAAGTGCCAATACACTAGTTGAATCAATTAGTTTATGCATTCTTACTTTCCCGTTATTTTATATAAATATGTTTTAAAATTATGTTTTACCATTATTTTCATAACCTTTTTTGTGGAGCGGGGGAGATTCGAACTCCCGTCCTGTCTGTCTTTAATATAAAGTCATTCACAACTTATTTGATTTCTAATCGGTTAAAATCAACAAAACACCATTGAGTTCGTTTCTCAACTACGACAACATATCTCTGTGTTGCTCAGGGTTGGATTTCAAATAGGTAGTAATCCAACGAAACCACCGTTTGTCTAACTTATTTTATGCTCGGGTGTTAGACAACCCAAGAACTTATGCGTAAGCGTAAGTTGGTTGAGAATCCATCACGGGTTCAACGAAAACGTCAAACATCCGTTCTGTATTGGCTAAATGCCAATCAATTTCCAACCCTTGTAGCGATTTATCGCCATTTTGGGTTTGTGAGTCTTTTTTCACGAGTCTACTCAAACTCTGTTGCACTCTATTATCAAATAACACCAGTCGAAACCTGTCCGCCCCATATTACTTAGTCCGTTGTTGTAACGTTTTTAGCTACTGGACCTTTGTCACCTTCACCGATTTCAAACGTAACTTTTTGACCTTCTTCTAAAGTCCTAAAGCCATCTGTTTGAATTTCGGAGAAATGCACAAAGTAATCTGTATCAGTCGATGCTGAATCTGCTACGAAACCGTAACCTTTTTTAGCATCAAACCATTTTACTGTACCTGTATTCATTTTATTTCCTATATTACTCTTTTACTATTACCAATCCAATTCATTTTCTTGATATTCATCAAACGGATTGTCCAATTCTTCTGTCAATTTTTCTAATACTTGTTCTACTATTTGCCACTCTTGTTCTTCTATTGCTTCTCTTAACAACTCAATTAAATTTTCCACATCTAACATAAACGCACTCCGATTTTTATTTAAGTATCTAGTAAGTGTGGTTTTCCTTCAATATTTCCCGCACTTGTCACCTCTATTAATTCTACTTTAGAATGATACTCAGAAATATTGTTAGCACCAACATAGCTGAAAGCACTACAAAGTCCCTCTTGTATATCTCTAAGGATTCTTTTGACTTTCCCTTTATAGGGAATGACTTTGTGATTTCCTTCGACATTTTTATTATCACCTCTTGATTTTTTAGAGTCCAATGATGCGGAACCTCTATATTTTTTATATAACTGTTCATTAGGCCATTTGCCTACTTTTTCAATTTCTCCTGGACTTTCTTTTGTACCAGATAAAAGGGAACCCAACATAATCGTATCAGCCCCACAACCAAGTCCTTTACACACATCCCCAATATCGCGAACACCACCATCAGCAATAACGGGAGTGCTAAAATCATCAGCAACGGCGACGCAATCACGGATAGCAGACACTTGAGGGATTCCGACACCCGTTCTAATTCTCGTTTCACATAACGATCCATTTCCAATTCCGACTCTAATCGAGTCCGCTCCTTTTTCACATAAGTATTCAGTCGCTTCTGCTGTTGCAACTGATCCCGCAATGACTTCAACTCCTGATAACTTGGTTTTGATTTCTTCAATGGCTTCTCCTACATATTTATGATGTCCATGCGCTACATCTATAAGTAACACATTACACCCATTTTTGACTAATTCTTCAGCCCTTTCTAAATAATCTCCTTTAACACCTATTGCGGCACATATTGGTAATTTACTTATATTTTCTTGTAAACTTTTCATACTTTTATAAAAGTCTTTTATAAGTTTTAATTTCTGTTTACTTACCTTTATAGAATTAAGATCTATCTGTCGTTTATGTACGTCAAAGTAATCAAGATCTACATCATGTCCAAACTTTAGTTTAAATATTTTCCTATAATAAGACCTGGTAGCACTTAGATGTAATGTAATTGGATGATTATCTAATGTTTCATCCAATAAAAATTTCCATTCTTTTAATGTATACTCCTCAAGTGGTTTAGTTTTGGAACCAATTATTGTGCCTGCATAAGCAAACATAGAATCTACTTCATTCTCTAAAGTTACATTTTCTGATATAAACTGACCCCATAATTTTTTATTTAAATTTAACTTTTTTACTATATCAGATTGTTCTTTAATGCTCATAAAACGATGTATAACTCCAACACCACCCAAACTCATCATTTCCAAAGCCATATCATATTCAGTTACAGTATCCATTGGTGAAGATACTATAGGTATTTTAATATTTAAAGTCTTTGTTAACTTAGTATTTAAATTAACTCTTTTACGAGAAACCAACTCTGAATATTTAGGAACAATATTTACATCATCATATGCTAATAATTTACTCATCTATTAGAAACTTTCTTTCTATACCACTCATTAGTTGGTTTTTCTTCTTCAGTATTCCATACTGCTTTATCAAACAATTCATTAATCGGTTTATTTTCTTCTCCAAATCTCGCGTCCATCTCCCATAATATATAGAGAATTGTATTTAAAGATTCCGCTATTTTTTTCAATGTTTTATAATCTTCTGTAAGATTTAAATCACCAAACCATACTTTACCATAATTAGGCATCAATACATTAGCATTAAATACAACTAAATCACCTTCATGTTCTTTTGTATATTCCCATTTTGATCCATCTAACATTCTTGCGTCATGAAATTCATATGCACTAAAGTGTTTCTGAATTTCCATTACCGACATTGTTGGTTTAAAATCACTTGGATATTCTCCTGTAAGTTTTATTGTTTTGTCAAACATTAAGTTATAGGTCCTCCAATATAGATTTCCCATTTACCACTATCTATAAGTGGTTTAGCTTTTTTGTATTTAATTTCTTTATAAGTTTCACCATCCGTAATTCCGACAATTTCATTTCTTCCCCATTTCTGTTTAACTTTAATAGGTTCTAGTTTATGTTCTCTATCCATTATTGTAACTCCATTCAAATGGTCTATTTCGTGTTGGACACAAATAGATTCTAGTAATCTTAATTCATTATCTTTTTTTATATTTTGTTCTTGTTCCCAACTACCTTTACCTTTAGTTGGGTTATCTACTCCACTAAAATACCAATCACATTCTTCTTGTTCAGTATGTATAACTATATTCTTAAATCTTTTAGTATCAACTCCCTTACCTTTATATGATAAGCAACCTTCATAATAAGAAATTTCATCCCATTGTTCTTTAATAACAGGATTAATTAATATAAGTGGCTCCCTAACATTAACCACAGCAACAGCGGCGTCAATACCCACTTGGTTAGCTGCAAGACCAATACCATCCTTCCGTTCTGCGAGGATGTTGAATAAATCTTTCGCAATATGTAGTCCTTCATCTATTGTAACCTTTCTCAGTTTTTTATTTATAACTGGATTATCTTCTTTGAAACAATTAATTATTTTTGTCATTAAAACTTTGGTGTGTTTTTATAATCATTATCCCACAATTTAAATGCAATATATGCCAACAAACAAACTACTATAAATTCAAACATTTATTTTCCTAAACTTAGATTTTTTTGATTTTTCTTTAACATTAATTTTTCTCTTATATCTACCAGAATCGGAATAGTGGTTTTCAATAAACCAATCTGGTATATCTCCGTCATTAGCTTCCATATGTCTACGTAGAGCTCTACGAATATTACTCAACTTTCTCCACTTAGAATCATTCATTTTTTTCTTATGATGTTTACTTCTTGGCATTTTTTTCCTCTACAAATTTAATATAATCTTTAGATGATTCATCATCTTTTGCCCAAAACTTTGTACCATCCTTTAACTCATATTGTTTATAATTATGAGCTATGTGAAACGGTATAGACTTTTTCTTTTTAGCCATTATTAACACCCATCAATTATTATTGTATTCTTATCTTTATGATAAAGTTCATTTATTTTTTTCTTATCAAAATTTTGCTTTTTAAATGACTCACTTCTTGTCATATAAGTCATTGGAACATCTGATAGATTATATTCTCTACCATATTCATCTACAAAAACTTTTTCTTGTAACCATTTCTTTTTAGACATATTATTCCCAAATTCTCGCTAATCTACGAATGAAACCAAGTGTGGCTCCAAACCCAAATGCTATTGCAGCTACTTGAAAATTTTCCAAATATAGTGCTATAGCAGATAACATATATGTTGTGAATCTTGCTACACCATATAATGAAAAATTACCACTTGATTCTACAAATTCTTTTCTTGACATTTTTTATCCTTTATTTATATTATGATCTAGAAAGTCTTGTTGTTTCTTAACTGCTTTTTTCAAAGCTACTTTCTTTTCCTTATGTCGAGCAACTAACATTTGTTCTCTTGTACGACGTTTATTTTTTCTTTTCTTAGATGGTTTAACCTTTGTAGGTTTTAGCGTGCCCTTCAATTTAGGTTGTTCTTTACCCTTGTGAAATACATTACCATCTTTATCTACGAACTCATTCATCCAATGCCATCCTGCTGGACGACCAGTTGGTTTATAACTTTTAGTTTCTTCTAATGGTACTGAAAAATTAACACATCTACTACATTTTACTCCTATAGCTTCTTCGCCAACATTCTGATATCTTCCACATACCTTACAAGCCATATACCGTAAATGTCCTTCATAATAAGAGTGATACTCTATTTTCTTCTTACGAGCCATTTATTTTATTTTCCCTTTTCTATTTTTTTTGTAAATTGTTTATACATTTTATTTAAAGCTTTTCTCTGTTTAACAGTTAAACTACCACGTTTTTTAACCTGTTCGGAAATAGAATTTAAAAACCATTTTGAATTTGATTCATAGGATCTAGTATAGTTAGCTTCCTCTAATAACTTTTCAATCATACTAATTTTAAATAAACTATCTTCAATATATTTTTCTTTTTTCTTTTTATGTTCTGGATCGTTTTCTTTCTTCAACCAATCAGCGTAAGTTTTAACTATCTTTGTAATAGATGATTCCATTTTGGGTGTAATCTTTCTACCACTTATTAAAGCTCCATACATACTAAATATAAAATCATGATATGAATTTGCAAGTTTAGTTCCAGTAGTACCACGTGATGGTATATAATTCTCATCGTTTGTAATGGCTTTTAATTGTTTAATTCTTTTACCATATAAAGATTTATTTCTTGCAATCTTTTCATAATGTTTTCCAACACCAGCTTTTTTTATTTTAGCAATTTTTTTAACTGCTACTGTTTTAGCAGTTTTTTTAACGGCTATAGGTTTTTTAATTACCTTTACTACATTACTCATCTATGCCATCTTGCTCCATTAGAGCTTTCTAAATATAACCACCCACCGAATCTGTCGGCATTTTTAAAAGTTTCTTTATCATATATAGAACCTCTGATACAATTACCTTTTGTATTTGGTGATCTCCAACCAGCAGGTTTATAAATATTACCAGTATTCCGTTCTACAAAACAATGTATACGGTTAAAATCAAACTTATTATCATAAACTATTCTATCAAATCTACGACCTTTAATCATTTTTATAGAATACTTATCAGGATATGTATCCCGTGTATTAGATTCTTCTGTAAATCTATTTTCCAAATAATTCATAAACTCTATAAGTTTTTTATTATAATCAGTATTATTACTATTCATTAATAAGTTATTTCTTCTAATTCTACACCACACCATTTAAGTTTAGGTATTAAGTTACCATAAATACAAGAAACGTTATCTATATCATTTTTGTGAAATCTTAAAGTAGTATAATTACCTTTTTTACCATCACCATTATTATACCAAGAAGAATCTTCACATTCATCCAAATTCGCTTCGTAAACACCCAACTTTGATATTTTATTATTTTCAACTTCCATTTTTACAAGTAGGTGATTAGGTACTTTAACAGACTTTTTATTACCAGTCCAAGAATTACCTAAACCCATTGTTAATTTAAATTCTTTTTCTATACCAACATCAATACCGTCAAAACCATCAGAAGCACAAGCAAAATAATCCATAGCATGATTAGTAGCTATCAATTCAATGATAGATTCAAATGTTCCTGCAACACCTTTTGTAAAATCTTGAGTAGATTGATTTGAACCACTACCATCATAGTACTCTTTAATACAATTGTATTTTTTAATACTAAACTTATTCTCTACACGTAAACGGTGATCAAGATAGTCATTAAATACTGGAATAAATTCATCCCAAAAACGACGATCTCCTAAATTTTGAATTTTATTTGTCAAATCTTTCATATTATCTCTCATTATCTACTATAATATAAGCATAAAAAGCTATACGTGTCAAGCTTTTTCTTTAGTTTTTTTGTGAGTGCGGTAGGATTCGAACCTACTTGATGGTTAAAACGGGTTACAGCCGTTCTCCTTGCCAAATCGGACTACGCACTCATTAATTAAAAATCACCTTCAGCAACTTGAAATACGGTTAAACCTAATGATCTCCACATATCTACAACTTTGTTTCTATCATCAACAACTAAGAAAACATCATCAATATCAACAAACAAATCTAACATATGTTTCTTTAAGATTTCATCAGGCATAAATCTCATTTCTTGAGTGGCAATATTACCACTAGCGATCTTTTCGCCCCAATTAAGAAACTTATCAGGTCTCATAACTAACTTCTGAAATGGGATTCTATGTCTGGATAACCAACTTCTGGTAGTATGAAAACTTCTATCATTTCTACCTGAAAAGATTACAATATTAAAACCGTTCTCAGCAAACATCTGAGCCATTTTTACTACTGGTTCATTAGGAACATCTAACAAAATATTAGTAGACGAAAAGAAAACATCCCAATCTAATTTACCATTAGGTTTGGTTGCTAACTTTTTCCTTGCATCAATATTAGCAAGAGTTCCATCTAAATCAAAAATTATAGTATTCTTTTGCATATACTAATATACAAATAAAATACTATACGAGTCAAGCTTTTTTTTTAGTAAAAATGGGGGATATATTACAACCCCCCATAATATTTACTAATTTAGAAATTTAGGGATAACCCTAGATTAAAGTATCTTGGTGTACCAAGAAATACTTCAGCATTATGAGCTGCGTGAGTTTTATCTCCATAGCTATTGTACTGACTATGATCTACTGCATCTTGAACAAATATTGCATCAGTTGCATTAAACACGTGACCAAATAAAGTTACATCATATCCACTAATTGGTAGTTTATATGAAGCATGTAAATCCACTTTGGAATATCCAGGTGCTTTCCATACTTGTTCTCTATCTGCATCTGCGTCTGAACCATCATACTCTCTTGCGCCAGGACTCCAATCAGAATAATTATCATCATACTGATTGTATATTGCCTGTAACTGTAATCCCTTTATGGGAGTAAGTGTTCCAACAAGTGCGTAAGATGTCTGAGGCATATCACCTACATTCAAACCATCCAATGCATAAGAATAAGGTGTAGTTGTCTGTCCGATGACTTGACCTTCATCATTGAACTCATCTTCTTGATAATTACCATCAGCATCACCGTCAAACTGCCATTTACCAAGACTTACTATAGCATCCAACCTAAGCATATCTAGGATTTGTGTGGAAGCTTCAACTTCAACGCCTTTATGGTTCTGATTAATTCCACTTAGGAATATAACATCAGTATCACCACTTGAGCCTTGTCCACTTGTTACAGACTTGGTAAGATTTCTGTCTTTCCAATCTGTATTGTAAGCAGATACTTTAACTGCGTAGTTACCAGCAGAATAGTTTACACCAGCTTCTGAACTAATGAATCTTTCATTAGCAGGATCTGAAGCAACAGTTCCATCAAAGTAAATCACATTATCCATAATGGGTGGTTTTTCAACTATACCAAAATTACCGAAAACACTAACGTCATCAGTAACATCATACATTGCTCCACCTTTCCATTGTATAGTAGAGATAGGATCAGCTGTGATCTTTTCATCTGCTACTGTAAAATGGTCTTGGTATGAATATGCAATTTGAGTTAATCCTAACATACCATAAGCGTTTAATGGTCCTGAATTATATGCTCCTTGAACATATCCACCTAACCAATCAACTGTAGTTGAGTTATGATAAGCGATTATATCACCTAACTCAACTCTTTTACCATCTGGTGCGTTATCATCAGCATAATCCATATAATAATCACCACCAAGTAAATCACGAACTTCACGTGCGTGTTCAATACCAGCAGTTCTCCAATCAATACCAACTTGTAATTGAAGTTCATCACTTAAATCATAATTAAGTTTAGAAATCAAACCAAGTGTATTTTGACGATTAATACTATTCCTCAAAATACCTACTGATTGATTATTATCAACACCATGTGTACGTGTGATTACTCTTTTGTCTACATAGACAGTATCAGAATCACCGCTATTCATAGCTACTAGTGCATTCCAATCGCGGGTCCACGGACTACGACCATAATAGAACTTATAGTTCTCTCCACCTAATGTACCATCAGCGTCTAAGGTAGGAATCCTACCATAAGTACCTGTACCACCACCAGAACCACCACTCCAATACAATACTGAACTCAGTCTTGTTTTGTCATTGATAGTCATAAAATGATTCAAGTTAACCAATGGTTTGTGAAAAAAGTTTTCACGTTCATTAAGGAAGTTAGGATCGTGTCTGTCTACCGTTTTTGCACCATACATATAATAGTATTGTTTACCAGTATATGATGGATCAATTGGTGACCAGTTCTGATTAAAAAACCTACCAACATCTTTGAACTTACCATCTTCACCAAGTGCTTCAGTATCATATCCATCTACACTTGCAGCAAATTCGGCATCGTATGCACCAAGATTCTGTTTGTATAGATTATGTCCATGACGTTGTGGTGCACCTATTGCATATAATTCGAATCTGTTATCTTTATTTGCCTGATAACTAGCTCCAAAATAATATGCCCAAGCGTCCGTCCAAGTCTTGTCTATGACACCATCACCTGTTTTTCGTACTATTGTACCACTTAATGCAAGTTTATCATCCATCATCAAACCACTATTATAATTTATAGTAGACTTCATGAATCCTCCTGCACCAGCTTCTTGTTTGAACTTACCACCCTTTTCATGGGAAGTAGGATCAGTTATAATATTCATAGTTCCACCAATGGAAGGGGCAGCTAAATTTACAGCACTAAGACCACGTTGCATCTGGATAGATTGAGCAGCATCTGCCACACCATCCCAGTTAGACCAATAGACCCAACCGTTTTCCATATCATTTTGTGGAACTCCGTTAATCATTACTGCTACATTCCGTTGATTAAAACCTCGAACATTGATACGGGCATCCCCCGCACCACCACCTTGTTGTGTTGCATATACACTTGGTGTAGTATTAAGTGACATTGGTACATCTTGTGAACCAAGACGAAATTCCAATACTTCTTTTCCTACCGTTGTATGTGCAACAGGTGTCTTTGCATCTGCGCGGGAAGCCAAAACTTCCAACGCTGACATCTCGACTGCTGAAACTGCTAGGCTAAAGTCGAGTGTTACATCACCACTAACATCAACAGATTTAGTGGATGATTCGTAACCAATAACTTGAGCCGTAATTGTATAAGAACCGTCACCAACCTCAATGGAATAAGTACCATCTTCTAAAGAAGCTGTACCTAAATCTGTTCCTACTACTATTACATTAGCTCCAGCTAATGGATCCCCTGACTCATCAGAAACAACTCCACCAATGCTTGTGCTTACCTTTTCTTCAATTACTGCTTCTTGTCCGAAAAGGAACATAGGCATCAGAATCGTCATTACCGATGAGATTAGATTACGTTTGTTTTTCATGAAACGTCTCCTCGTTGTTTATTGTTAAGACGCATTTTTTCACAGGTGCGTCAACTGCCTGTCCGCATTTTTTTCAAATCTCATATAATACAAAAGGGTACCCTCCAAATTAATGAATGTAGAATACCCTTTTGTTTTATATGTTAACATCATTTATAATTCATACAGTAGGCTTTCCCTACCGTATATAAGTATAAACTAAAAATTTTAAATACATCATTTTTTAACGTCAAACTACTTTTCTCCCACCTTTAGATTCTGATTGTACTTCTTCCCGTGATTCTTCTACTTTTGGTTTATCTGGTATAAAATCCTTGCGGTGCGAAATATATTTACTAAATGAATTATCAATAATATCTTTTCGCTCGCTCTCACCATATACTTCCCATTTCCTATTACCAGTTATAGCTACATTATAAGCTACTACTAGTGCAACTGCTAATGGGTCAAACACAAAAATAAGAATAAAGATAAAAAACTTAACAACTGTATCTATATCTGTATTAAATGTTCTTGCTAAATAAATAGCTGGACCAACATCCACTCCAGTTTCTATCAAGGCAGTTTTTAAATCACCTATCTCTTGTTTAATATCTAATATTTGGTCATTTACTTCTAATACCTTTGGATTATAATCTGCACGAAGTTGTCTTTTCGCTGTGATATAATTGTCTGGTAGTTCTGATATAGCAAGTTCTAACTCTTCTTTAAGATAAGTTTTATCTTCTTCTAATTGGTCTAATCTATCTTCTTTATACAATAATGTAGTAGATTGTTTCTCAAACTCTATTGTAGCTCCTTGATATGCATTAGATAAAAATCCAAAGATACCTGCTGATGTTATTAATATTAAAGTAATAACACCTACCAACAAATAAGATTTCATGAATTTATTAATATGTTCCCAGTATCTATATAGATAAGCTGCAGTTACCAACTTAGCTAATTCTAAACTACTTGCCATAAAAATTACAGAGCCCGTAGCTCCTGCAAATAATTTAGATAAACCAAATACTGAAAAGAATGCTGCGTTAAACGCCACAAAAAGAGCAGAAAATCCTAGGAGTGGCGTAAAATATTTAGATCTTTCCAAAAACTTTCTCCCGTTATATTCTAGTTAATAAATAGAATATATACTGGATAATTACGCATCATCCTCTAATTCAATCATATTCCTTATATTATCAACTTTACTCTCAACTTGCTCTATTTGATTAGCTACTTCTGCTAAATTGTTAGCATCAATAGCATCTTTACAACGTCCTAAATGTCTTTCGATTATATCCAAATCCATTTCAACTCTGTCTTTATATCTCATAAATAACTCCCTTATTTATATGAACTAATTATTTTATCTTTAATATTTACTTTTGCTTCTTCATTAGCATGAAACCATACCCAAGCATAAGTAGTTTTCAAATGTTTTATTTTATCATTTATTTTATCAATACTTTTTTGTAAATAATATTCTGATTCATAAACATCATCAAATCCCAATTTTACTGCTATCTCAACTAAATCATCATAATTACTTTCTTCAGATGCATCTGATGCTTTTTTATATAAAGCTTCTAACTCATTTTTTGCATCTTCAGAAATATCCTTATTTACCAACTTATCTGGATGGGTTTTATTTGCTATCCTATGATACAACTTATTTAATTCTTTTTCTTTAGGTTTTTTACTTTTATATTTTTCTTTTTTATTAACCTTTTGTGCTTTCTCATCACTTAATGGTTGTGTAAAATCTTGATAAAACTTTTCTAAAGATAACTCATATACATATTGGCATTCTTCTAATACGGTTCTAAGATATTCAAATTGTGATTTAAGTTTTTTTAATTTATAACTCTGTAGTTTTTCTTCATCCACATTTACGCCTGCGGAACATTATCCTTATTATTATATATTAGCATCGCTTCCCATAAATCTTGTCTAGATTTAACTTCACTCCACCATTCCATAAATTGATTATCATCTTGTGGAACTCCTCGTGGATCTATAAACCCATTATCAATAAGTCTATCCACGAATTCATGAACTGCTTGTCTTTCTTTTTCTGTAAAGTACGATTTCATATTAATAAATATCTCTCATTTTTCTTTAATGTCATCAAATTCTGCATTTAATACATTCCTACAAAAGTAGTAAATATCTCCATTCCTAAGCAAAGTATCTGCTCCCCATCTATTCTTCCAAACATCAGCGCCTTCTATATCCACTGATTTTACGGACTGATTTCCTAATACTTCATATAAAGTATCATTCACGTTAATAATTTTACCTAATTTACCCATAATAATTTATAAAAAGGGCTCGGTTGATTTTTAAGTTGTTTATAAAGTGAGAACTAAAAATTCGGTAGAGCCCTTTTTATTTATACTGTAACCTCTATTATGAGATCTTTACAAAGGTTTTCTTAGGTTTTTCTGGTTCTACCTTTGGAATTGAAACTGAAAGAACTCCATCCTTAAAGTTAGCAGCGATTTTCTCACCATCTAACAATTCGCCCAATTCAAATGAGCGTTTAAAAGATGATTGTTTTAACTCTCTACGGATAACCTTAGCACCATCATCTTCGAAAGTACTATGTTTATCACCTGATATAGTTAATATACCATCTTCAACATCTACGTTGAGTTGTTTCTTATTCAGTCCTGGAATTTCAGCTACGATACCAATTTTGTCATCGTATTCATATACGTTTACCTTTGGATATGCTGAACCTTGATATGGTTTGACACCAACTGATTTAACTACATCTGGAAATTGTGATTCCACCATAGCATCAAACATTTTGTCAAACGGGGTTAAAAAATCATCCCTATCGAAGTAAGGGATATTTGTACGAAAAGCAACTTTAGTCATTTTATTTCTCCTATTTTAGTTACTGTTAGTCAACTATGAATACCAACTTCTTTTGAACCTTGATATTCGGTTTATGTATCGACCTCATAATGAGCGTCGAATTCTTTTTTTTCAGACAATCAAATCCGTCAAAAATATTTCTAGTAATAAATATATACCTCTTAATAAAAAATGAAAATTTTGGGGGTGTGGAACAGCCATTCCACATTGAATCACTCTGATTTATTACTTCATATCTCGTTTCCAAGTAGTTACCTCGGTTCTCCTCAATGCTATTAACATCACTTGAGCGGATACAATTCCTAATCCGATTGCTTTAACCCTCAAAGAAAGGTTTATTCAGCCAGTTTACAGGGAGATTTCCTTTCGGGTACTCCCAATGAAGCGAAAAAGTAGGCTTCTTTTTCAAGTAGTTTTGACTCAAACTCCCGCCCAAGATGTCTCTCAGTATTACCAGTATTTAGGTGAATACTCCTCTACCACAAGAGGGTTTGGGATACTTTACAAGCCCTTAACGTAACCTGTTATTCGGTCAACCCCACAGAAAGGTGTACGACCCGTCTGCTTTACTCATTTTCAAATTTTCAAAAAACTTTATCAACCTATTTTTATAGGCTGATAATATAAGTATGTTCTAAAATCTCAAAACACACTTTTTTTTTAACTTTTTGCAGTTATTAAATTTTCAACTGGCACATACCAAATTTTACCCATATCATCAGTAACTCGGTAATCACCATTTTCTCTTCTTATAACTTTAACTGTATCACCCTCATACAATGTACCAGCATGTGTTGTCAAAGTTTTTTTTAATTTTGCTTTTTTATTATCTTTTACCACCTTGTCCCCTATATTTTTTCTTATAACGATTTCTTGCTTTTTTACCTGCTTTAGTTGATGGTTTAGTTCCCCACTTAGTTCCCCTACCCATGCCTTGTCGAGTTTTCTTATTCCTTCTTATTCTTGTACCATCTGAAAATATTGATGCCATTAATTCAATCTACCACTTATATTAACATTATCTAATAGATTTCCATGATCATCAAACGGCCATCTAAACTTGCCTTCATTTTCTTCCATATCTTCCGCTCTCCATAACTTTACCATTGTCTCTTGTACGTCTTTTATTCCTTCACTAATCTTATCTAAATTATCCATCATATCTTTCATAACAACTGATATATCTTCCACTTTTTCTTCTACTTCTGATACATTTTTTTCTACCTTATTAAACCAACTCATGATTTCTTTTTCCTTTCAGCTTCTTTATAAGCTTGTTCGATTAACCCAACTAATTGATGTTTCTCTTTTTTAGATTCGCCAGGTCGAGTTTTAATTAACTCTAATTGTTGTTGGTGCGTCCGTTTATCGTGCACCTTTTGTCTTTTCAATGCTTCCTCTATTCTTTGTTTTACTCTTGCTTTATTTCTCTTACCTTTATTCTTCATGAAAACCCTTAAATTTAATTTCTATTTCTTTAACATATGTATACAAATTTCTTGTCCACAATCATAATCTTTTTTATGTGATTTATGTTTGTGTTCTACTCCACATATTCTTGGACAAATCGGTTCTCCAAAATTGGATGACCCAACAAACTTGACAGCCAAGACAATTAATATAATAACAACAAAATTCACTTTAAGCCTGACTCATCTCCACAAATAATCTTGTTGCAAAATCAAAAACCTTTTTAGCTTCATCTGCCATATCATCATTTATATTACAATATATTGAATTAGCTAATTCTTCAGGTTCGTCAAACTTATAATACTTACCACTACCTGGTATCTTCTTAGATA
>Ga0098040_1000127_pt1 | contig 37132 bp, 46 predicted proteins | sample 7_EtaG_FD_75065 | JGI IMG/M metagenome (GOLD analysis project Ga0098040, IMG submission 75065) | Marine viral communities from the Subarctic Pacific Ocean - 7_ETSP_OMZ_AT15161 metaG | ecosystem: Environmental > Aquatic > Marine > Oceanic | place: Pacific Ocean | collected 2015-01-08
GTCATTCTTTCGGAACCAGCAGTGTCGAAACGGATGATGTTCTCGTCTGACGATTCTTCTACTTGGATCTTGGTGTTATTGTCAGCGTCAGTTATTGAGTTACTGCTAAGAGCGTTAAGACCAGTATCCACGTAAGCAGTAGTGGCAACTTTTGTAGAGTTGTCAGATGCTGACTGTGTAGTAGCAGTCGCACCGTCAGTTATAGCAGCCCCGTTGATGTACAGGGTTCCTGCCGCATCTGGTAAATTTATGCTTCTATTAGCAGTGGCAGTTGACTGTAGGGCTGTCCAGTAACCGTTGTACTCTTTAACGCTACGGGAGTCCGCTGCGGCGTAACTGCTTCCATCGCCTATCCTGACGGCGTTTACACTATTGAGATAGTAGTCATCAAGATACAAAGTTCTTTGGAGGTAATCTGAGGAGCCTACATAGCCGATGTAAAAGTTGATGCCTCCGAAGTCGTCTTCGCCGAGTTCTTCAATCCACCCTGCAATCTGACCGTATGTCTTTTTTGTGCCTGATGCGTTTTCGCCTGTGAACTTGATTATGCCTAGATCATCGTCATCAGCGGGGCTTGCGCTGTTTCGGTAAAGATCAACTATTGGAGCCCAGTTAGCGCCAGCATCGGTGCTTGTGACTGTTGCTGTGCCTGAGAAGTCAGCGTTAACTGCACTCACATCAGCAGTGATGGTCAAATCATTACCGATAGTCACATCGTTAGGTAGCCCTATTGTGACTGCCGCTGTTTCTGAACCTGAGCCAGAAACCTCAACCTCGTTAGAAGTACCCGCTACTGTCGCAACGTAATTACCTGAAGTGTGAGTTCCTAAAGTGGCAGCGACTGTGAGGTCAATAGCCCCATCGCCCCCATCATCATATGCGGCTGTTAAACCTGTATGAGAACCGTTGGTTGCTACTTGAGCGCCTGTAATGTCTTGAACATTCTCAGTGACAAGGGCTAAGTCAATGGCACCATCACCAGCGTCGTCGTAGGTCGCCGTAATGCCTGTATGAGAGCCGTTGGTGGCTAACTGGGCACCTGTGATGTCTTCTACGTTCTCAGTCACCAGAGCAAGGTCTATGGCGCCGTCACCGGCATCGTCATATGTGGCCGTGATGCCAGTATGTGACCCGTTTGTTGCCAACTGGGCTCCTGAAACATCTTGTGTCGCCTCAGTAAAATCTGTTACTGCTGTTGATGGGATAGCGATTGTTGTGGCAGAAGCAGCACTCAAACGACCGTAAGCGTCAACCGTGAATGTGCCTGTGGCTGTGGCACTTCCGTAAGAAGCGGCTGAGACGCCAGTCGTGGCCAAATCAATATTGTCAGCATTTGTAACGATGCGAGCAGCGCTTGCTGTTCCTACGTTGATTGTGTTCCCACTTATCGCCACACCAGTACCAGCAGTAAATGCTTGGGTACCAGTGAACTGAGTGAACGTAATGTCGTGAGTACCCACAGTATGTGGATCACTTGTGGATGTGACGACGAATCCTTGCCCGCTGTTGGCGGAACCAGATAGAACATACACAGATTCGCCTGATTTGATCTGCCCTGTTGGGCTTCCATCAAAGTCAACGGCACGAGTCAACACCCATGCGGCTGATCCATCTGTTCCTTGTGTGGTCACATCATAAAGACCATTTTGTAATGCGCTTGACTGGTCCTGGACCAGTACCCGATCCCCTGTAGTTGCGTTTGACCCATCTACGACGAGCCTCGCATTAGAACCTGCGGTAAGAGTAGCCCCCACCCCAGAAGTCCCATTGCTGTAAGTCGGCGAGTTGGGAAGTGCAGCAGCGGTACCCAACTTGACGGCTTCATGCCAGTTAACAATGCTCTCCTGCGATACCCATTTCATGCCAGCGGTTTGGGCGCTATCAGCAACAAGAACCTGTCCATTCGAGCCAACGGAGAGTTTAGCGACAGAGTTGTCAGCGGAACCTGCGATGAGGTCACCTTTAGCATCAATCAGGGCAGTGTCAATTGACCCTAACCCACCATAACTAAGCGATGTCCAAACAGTGCTTCCATCCCCGATCTTGTATTTAGTCGTGTCCGTCTCTAAAGCAAATTCACCGTTCGCTAATGTCGGATTGTTAGAAGTCCAGTTGGATGCTGTGTCCCTTCTGAACTGGATTAGTGCTGGCATAATTTTCTCCTATAGTGACGCGCCGTTAGCGCCACCGTCTGCTGCTATTTGATACCTGATCCAAGCCTCCGAATCTCCACCATCCGCATCAGTGAGAGACATAGCATTACTTGGGTTCCAGGAACTGTTCGCTCTGAAATACAGAGCCTTATTCGTTGTGTCTACTGCGATAGCACCATCGGCTAAAGCGCCAGTGGGTTTACCTGAAGTAGTGAGGGTGATAAGGCCAGCGGCACCTTCGAACGTATCGTCAGTCTTCAAAGCATTTGCTGCTGACCGATACAAGGTGACATCACCGGCACCACTGCCGGAACCCCAAGTCAATTTGCCACCAGCGTCAACTGCGATTCTGGCATTGGAATCGCCAGAAACAAAAACGTCTAATGCTGTCGATGCAGCGGATGCAAATGTTTGAGCGGTTATCCGCTCTACAAACTTGGGCATAGCCTCAACTATTCCTTATTCTTATTGGCCCCGCTCTACCCCGCAGGGCAGTTAAGGGATCTGGTTATTAACCGATGACCACCACTTTGTAAGCGTTGCTCGCCGGGGCCGAAGCGAATGAAACTGTCACCTGGCTGGTGGAGTTGCGATTCACGTTGGCAAATACTGTGTCATTTGTTGATGCGTCGTAAACCTCGACTGTTACGTCGGTGGTTGATCTGTTATGTGTTATAGCGAATGATGTAGCGGAACCGTCACCTATTGTTGCGGTGACCTTCTCAATGACTCCAAGGTTGCTCCTAGCGGTGGCCGCATCTGATGCGCCGGTACCACCGTGGGCTACTGCGACATCGGTGCCTTCCCAGACACCAGTGGCAATAGTGCCGACAGTTGTGAGTGAAGAGTTGACAACCGAAGAACCGAGAGTGGTGTTACTTAGAACACTTGAGCCATTGATCTTGTAGTCAAAGGTGGCTGCGACATTGATGTTCTGGTTGAAGTCCCACGAATCGGAATCATTTTCCCAAAGGATTGTTTTGTCGGTCGCACCCTTAAGTGTGATACCGCCACCATCAGCAGTTGTATCAGATGGAGAAGCGACAGTGCCAAGTTCGATGTTTTTATCATCGACGGTCAGTGTTGTTGAGTTGACCTCTGTGGTTGTGCCGTTGACCGTTAGGTTGCCTGTAACAGTTAAATGTTGTCCGATTGTTACGTCGTCAGGAAGACCGACAACAAGAGTGCCCGACCCATCCGTGTAAGTAACTGATACTTCGTTTGCTGTACCAGAGATAAGGGCACCAGCAACATCCTCTACGGCTTCTTGGAAGTCTGTAACTTGAGTATTTGGGATTGCTATGTTGACATCAGCGGCGGCGGTTAAACGACCTTGAGCATCAACTGTGTAAGTCGGAATAGCGGTCGCACTGCCATAAGAATTTGCGGTAACCGAAGTATCCGCAATGTTTAGCGTGACGTCTCCCTGAACGCCACCCCCCGAGAGTCCCGTGCCCGCAACGACAGATTCGATATCGCCTTCAGCGAGGTTTATCCATGAACTGCCATTGTAAAAATTGAGAGTGTTGTTAGATGTGTTGTAATACATCTGCCCAGTGACTGGGCTCGCAGGGGCACTGGCTAGATTCTCTATTCGAGGTTTAATTAACTGGTTTTGGTTGAGGTCAAGATTGACCAAATACTTCGGCATTTAGGCTCCTAGCAGCGTATAAAAAAACAAATCTCTACTAAGAAAGATACGCCTTTCCGCCGAACGATTGTGCGAAGGTAACCGTCAGTGCGTCCGTACTTGTGTATAACACGTCGCCATAGCAGACATTGTCTGAAGTATCGACCACAAAAACACTGGGTCTAAAGCCTAAATTGTGCGTTACCGACCAAGTGGTAGAGGGTGATTCTTGAGTATGTGTATACGCTGTTTGGTCAGCGATTGATGATGTTACATACGCTTGAGTCGCATAATTATACGATGTGATTGGATTAGTCGCCGGGGCGATATCTGCTAAATCTAAAGTCCCACCTAGAGAAGAAGCAGGAATTGAAATGTTGTATTTATTCTGCCCAGCATTATTGATATTCTCAGTTACTTCATAAGTAACACCAGTTGGTGATGTCGTTGAATCATCAGTAGCGGTGAGTGAAACACTGATAGCCCCAGAACCGTTCAAAGTACCTGTAACTAAAGTCGGTGCAATAATTTGGTTGGTAGATGAATCGGTCATCGTCGTTGAGGCGATAAAAGTCACATTGCCGCTGGCCGCCGTAGTACCATCTGCCTCCTTGTAGGTGCCTGTCACGGTGATTGTTGTAAAAGCCATTAGTTTGAATGCACCACATCTACTGTCAGAGCGTGATGACAGATATCTTCTTCTGGTTCAGTTAATCGTTGGATGTCGTTAACTCTACATCTGAAGATTGTTTTATCAGCCCCAGTAAGAGTAGCGCCATCTAAGGCCGCCAATAAAGACTCAACAGTTGTCACATTTTCATTTTGTAAAGATTGCCACAGGTCAACCTGCAATTCTTGGAGACGTGCCATGACGACCCCGTCTCCCTGTAATTCTGGAGTGCGAGACATATCCGACTTGAAAGTTATGAAAGGTAGAGAAGCATCATCAGGGGCATAATCTCGGTACACGCTTGTAGTTATCCCAGAAATGTTTGCCGATGTTATGGCGGTTCTAACCGCAGAACCCACACTAGCCACGACGGGCCCCCTCTCGTCCAAACGTAGTTATAGGAAGTGCTGTCATTCTTGCTCCAGCGGCCGCACGTTCAGCGGCCACAAATCGTGCCTTGGCGTTGCTTTTGATTATTGTCAGTATCATCGGGTTTCGTCGGGTGGGGCCCCAGTTGGGACGTGGGGAAATCTTTGAAGTCCCATATTCGAGATCTGCTGCGTATGGGTTGTGGGTATAAACCTTGATTTCAACCCTTCCAAAACCTTTAACGAATTGACCATTCACGGGGTTTCGCCCAGGTTTTCTGCTAACTGAGTGTCTAACGCTGTCCCTCAAATCTCCAGTTTGTGCTGCTGGAGGACTACCCGGAACTGATGCTCTTGTACTTAAGCCTGTCCTGGGGTCCTTGTATGGCCTCCCAGTTCCGATCATGGAGTACTGTGTTTTAAGGTGGCTCGAGTAATAATTGCCTATGTAAACACCTGCTGTTCGCAAACCACCTAAAGCCCCAGCATTGAAAACCCGCAAAGCATTTGCAACAATCGCCGCTTGAAGATGCCCAGCGCCGACTGGCATACTCATATGTCCTGTAAACATATTTATACCGCCCTAGAGCCTGACAGGAAACACCTGTAGTGCATTGGGGTGTGTTGCACCCCTTGAACTGTCCATGTTCCATTAAGGAATGAATCCATGCCAGATGCAACAATCTCCGTCCCCACGCTAACCGTTGTCCCAATAGGAAGCCATGCAACTGCTTCTGGTAATGAAGAACGCTGACCTCTATCCTCCATCTCTTGAGGATCAGCGTTACGGATCATAATTCTTCCACGTACTGAAACGTCATTATTTGTGTAATTGATTTGACCTTCAGTATTCACTGTGGGGGAAGTTTTACTTCTCACTGTCAAAGTATGGGAGGCGCCTCTCATTAGTAAACCCCTCTACGCCTATACCTCCGCACCCAACGAAGATCCTCGTCGGAAAAGCCCGAAGCCCCCGCATTAGCAAAAGTCATATCCACGCCTTCAGCCTTTAACCGTTGTAAGCCTTGGGCATCAGCGAGAATTTGTGACATCTCTCGAGCCGTGACACGAAGCATTAACGCTTCCAGTTGTTGCTGTTCGGTGGGGGACATACCTGCTGTATAGGTCACAAGAGCACTGGTGCCCTGTGTGGTAGAGAATATACCGTCAATTCCCCAAGTGTAAATATCGAAATCTGAAAGTGTTTGGACTACCTCAGAACCGAGGTCCCCAATTTTTAATTCAGTGATAGAAATGACAGGGTACTCTTTTAAAAATATCTGTTTCTGATTTCTCTGTAAGATGTGGGCTTCAGCGGTTACTGACGTCCCAGTGAGGGATCTATTTAAAATACCTGAAAGTTCCCGCTCTAATGCGCCAATCATCGTATTGGCCGCCGACTGCTCACCCGTCGTGAACGTCTTGTTCATGTAGGTTGCAAGATCTTGATAAGTAATGATGGCCATGTGCCTAGCCTACGCTCTCTTATGGTCTAGGTCGATTAGGCTTCGCCTACCTCTAGCATTCTTTTTGCTCTCAGTATTAAAAGCCTTTCTCGGGTGCTTTTCCCTCCCCATATACCATAACGCTCATTGTTCCCTAACGCATATTCTAAACACTCTCTCACTACCGGACATCTAGAACAGAGTTCCTTGGCTGCTTTAAGGGATTCCGTATCTCCAGGTGAAGGGAAAAAGATTGATGGGTCCTCAATGTTTTTACACAAAGCCCCTTCTTGATATTGGGGTCTCTCAACAGCCAATATCCGATCTGAAGTATCCCATCCCCCAGAGCCAGCCTGAGACGTTAAATATGAATCATTCCAGGCCATCCCTATATTTTGGCACGTTACATTTGTGTATCAGTCCCTTTAGGGGCGTGTAAGTTAGTACGTTTTAGCGCAGGTGACCCCAACACGCTTTACTTGGATTCCAATGATGCCTGCCCGAGTTATAAAAAAGATGGCTGGCTACGCCAACCTGGGCTTTTAAGTCGTAAATATCCCACCCCTCAAAATCGGCGGCGGCGGACCTAACTTTCCAATAGCGTGCTAAATGCTGGAAGGCCCCAACGGCGAGCGCAGAACTCACCGCATCATTGTGAGTGTGGTGGGGCAAAGCACTACTCTCACAAAAGGCGATACGAAGGGCGAGAGCCCTGTCGTTTGGCAAAAAGTATTGGTCTACAAGTTCTTGGAGTGTTGGCCTGTCTTCCCAATAATTACCCAAATACTCGTCAGAAGGTTCTTCCTCATTTGCCTCTAAATACCAATCAGCCCTCCCATTGAAATGTTCAAGCGCTTCTGTCGTGGAGCCGAACCAAAGCATATGGGCTTTCCTGGTATTAGGCCCATAGATGCCATCTACTTGGCTCACCCCTAACATTTTTTGTAATTCAACTACGTGTGAACCACGCTCATAATAACGATACATCTGGTCAATCAAATAAGGGATTTCAGGTTCAGCGTCCCCTACTTCAAACTCAATTAAATCATCCTCGGTGTAAGACACCACAATTGATTCAGGCTCAAATTCTTCTTTTACTACCTCATCAACTTTAAAATAAGTCTGAGGCACTTCTTCCCGTATTGGGAAAATAGGTTCCGTGGTAGTAGTGGTTTGATAATAATTGGGCGGGAAACCCCTCCCAAACGAAGCGCTGACATTTCTTGTTTCTTCACCTATATCTGCACTTGCATCGCCTCGCCATGCCGGGTTAACCGTTTCGGCCACCCACGCCATAGCCATCAATACAGTTATTACAACAACCAAATGCGTCGAAAATCCTCTAGATATTTCTTTCATGGATCAAATGTTCCCCTCTTAGGTTTAAGTCTTGCTGTAAGGCCGAGGCTTGTGGCATCAGCCGGATTTAAATGTTTCCAATCGTGATGGGCCCTGCATAAAACCTGACAATTGTCAGGATCTAACCAATCCCCGCCACGGCCCCTCCCGATGATTTCATCTACATCTAGAGGACCCCAACACTCTACCTCGGTAACTAGATGTTTAGCAACACATTTGTACGCATCCCGCTCAAGAACTTCTTCCCTTACGTTCTTGCGTGCTGATAACTCAGCCTTGCGTCTAGCGCTGGCCCAGTTAAGTGGTTTTTTCCTCTTCAACGGAGTGTTACGCCGTAGAGGTCCCCCTCTTTTCAAAGATATAATCCTGTGATGGGCATTATTATCTTCCTCTCTGTCGTAATCGCTGCGTTTTTGCTATATCTATTAGCCATAATCCACGCTGTCCGATTCAACTATAGGATAAGTCAAGCGGCAAAAGCCGCATCAGAAAAAAGCCTTACACAAAAAGAAGACTTTTTAGAAGAGCCTCTTATGTGAAGATGCGCTCATTCGCTGGTTACTGTCGGGTCGTACAACCTTTGCCTCTAATGCAGGCATACCTGCTGATTCAATAGGGAGAACCCCGTGTTTGCGTGCGACCTCAGGGGTCACCCTTTCGCCTTTACGTGCCAACAGAGTCCTAACTCCGTCTTTCTCTTCAAAGAGATCACGGTCAAGGACAACAGTTAGTTTTGTTTCTGGTGCTATGTCTTGTAATTCCATAATTCTTAACTTACCACATTAAAAAGACCCCCTCCGAAGAGGGGGCCTTTTAATTGCTCTGGGAAAGAGCAGTGGTGGCTTAGATGCCTGTCACCGTGCAGAAAGACTCTGGGCGCTTCACTGCAAGAGCGATGCGCTCTTCGGCAAGAATTGCAATTGCATTTCTTACGAAGAAGTCACTGTGGTTCTCAGATACCCGGATGTTGCCCTCCATGCGATCATAGAGTGCTGCACCAATGCCGAAGGAACCGATAAGAGCGGTACCGGCAGTGATTGCTGCTGTTTCGACAACTGGGAGTCTCCAAATACGTGCTTCGGAGCCCAATGCGACTGATGCAGCCATCATGTGACGGTCTTGCCCATCTTTTTCCAATTCGACCTGTTCCATGTCGTTCGGGTGCATAATCACGCCAGTTGCCTCGTAGTAAGCGAGAGCAATCTTTGTGATGGCTTTACGCATTGCGTCAATGCGTGTGTCCGAACCCATAGCCTGGGTGCTGATACCGGATGTTTGGGTTATACCCGTGAGGTTGGTTCCGCTTCCGTCACCATTAAGGATTTGGTCATCCTCTGTGAGACGAAGGCCGTAAAGCAACTCGTTGTCAATAATGCCACGCATTGCTGGTTCATCTGCAAGCACGTTACGGTGTGCAACTTCGTAGTGACCGATGTTGCGAACCGGAGCCTGCGAACCGGCGATGGTAAGCGTTGACTGTGGGTAAGTAGTAAAGGTTTCAGGAGATCCTGAACGCTCTGCTGTTGTAGCGGAGTTGTTCGTGAATCCTGTTACCCGGAAATATTCCACCAAGTTGGTGGCTGTTTGCTGTACGTTGAACAAGTCACGTATACGCAATGCACGGTGTGCTCTTTCCACGATTGCGTCACGTTGTGGTGTGCCGAATTGTGAAGGTGTGCCTGAAGGAAGAGTGGTGTACACGTCTTTGCGTTGCCACATTCCACCAAGGTCGCCCTTGACTTGGAATGGGACGTGCATGGTGTAACCATTCTGCCCACCGTTTAGGTATTTAAATTCGTCCGAATCGACGAAAGACTGACCGACGGAAGTGATTTCATTCTCTTCCTTAACTTCTGCGTGAACCTCTGGCTCTTGAGAAGATGCAGAAGCCCAGTCCTGCATTTCTTTTTGGCCTTCCAAGGCTTCGATCTGCTCGCGCAGATCACGTGCCTTAGTGAGATTGGTGCGAAAGCCTTCGATGTGCTTTGCTTCGACCTGGACATCTGGTCCGCCCTCTTCGCGATTTGCCTCTGCATGGTCAACGATCATGTCGTTTTCAGCAAGGGTGTCACGGAGAGCAGATTTTAGTTCCCTTAAGTGGGAATCTTGTACTGCCATGTTGGTCTACCTCGTGTTAGTAGTTGAATATATGTACACGAGGTAAGCACCTCGCTTTACTTATCGTGGCACGAGTGTGCGTGTAAATGTTGAAGGGTCAACCTATAGAGGCTCTTCGAAGTCCTCTTCTGGGTCGTCGTCATCTAAATCAGGCAACATTTGTGCGGGGTCAAAGACGGTTTGCCCCGCATATGTAACTCTGCTTGGCCAACTCAACTTCTTCAACTGGGAAGCAATCGAAAATAGAGAGGCTGAGGCTATTTGAGGAGGGACAGTGCCTAAATCAACATGATTAGGTTCAGAAGGATCATCTAAAGAAAGAACAATCGTTATTACAGGAAAATGCTTTGCCTGGGGGATATCCTCTTCAAAAGAAATTCCGTACTCTAAAGTCGGCCCTTCATCTTCAAGCGGAGTAGTAGTTACCTCGGAAGATGGCTTCTCCCCTGGAGATTGGGATGAGTTCGACATTAAAGTTTCCGTTACCTTCCTCGTATGTAACTACGGCCATTCCCTGTTGCCAGTCTTCCACCGCATTGACTGGTCTGCCGTGAGGGTCGGTGGACCCTTTAGTTGATGGTACCGCCCCGTCTATGCGACACAAACATCCAGGTGAAGCAGCGAGACTTCTTTTAGCCCCTTCATAAGTACGTCGAGTCTTATGTTGAAGTTCGATCCTGTGTATATGTCCGTGGATGACACTCGTTCTCTCATCATCCACAACTGCCTTAACAGTTGAACCTCGGCTACGAGTTATATGCCCGTGGATGCAGGCAAGGTTTTGGTTCACCCAATAAATGCCTGCTGGGTAACCGCCCACATATTCGACATTCAAATGATCTTCGTTAAGCCTTAACAAGAATGGCACTGACATGACAGGCCAGTCTTCAGGTTCTTCCGCTCGTTTTAAGTGGAGTGCGGCAGCCGTGTTTGCAGTAACGGATTTTTGTAACCGTCGGTCATGGTTGCCCTCCAAAAGAACTATGTGGGCGTCGGGTGCATTTGCCCTTTGTTCACATAAAAACTTGTGACCTCGATCAATACCTGCTTGCGATGTTTTAGCGAACGCAGGTTCCATTTCAAACTTGCCAAACTCTGCGAAGTCTAAGAAATCTCCAAGGTTGACAATTGTGTCAGCCCCCACATCTCTAAGGATCTTAAGAGCAATTGCCATAGCCTCCTCATCATGGAAGGCGTCCATTTCCCCGTCTTCATACATGCGGTACCCAATTTGAGGATCAGGCATGATTACAGCAGTTTTATATTTAGTGTCCTTTGCGGGTTGGTGATTCTTAGGTAAATGTTTTATAGCGACTGGCGCTGCTTGTTGGACGACTGGCCAGTCAGGGCCATTTGCCCAAGCGGGATTGATTACTACAGAAACCCCACCCAAATCATGGATCTCTGCCACACCTTCCTCGTTCTTCGTGAGACCCTGCCACTCGGAAATGCGAACCTTTTCAATAGTCCCTATTTCCTCGGGCTCTATCCCAGACCTTTCAAGGAGATCGGCGATTTTACCTAAACGTGATTTAGCGAGTTCTTCTTTAAAAGGCTCACCCATTTAACGTCTTTTCTTTTGGTGCATTAACTTACCCTGACGGTAATTCCTAACAGCACCAGCAGAGCATTTATAGCCGTTGGCAGTTAAGACGTCAGAGACAGCGACATGAGGGATATCTTTATCCTCCAAGGCGGCTACAACAGATGTCCTGTCATCTTTAGACATGGAATCTAAAATTGAATCCAAAAGATACGTTTGAGAGTGGCCCTCTCGGGCCTTCATTTCCGCATATAAATCGGGCATATATAAGGGCTCCTGTGCGTTACCGCTCCACCAACCCTATTTTAACCCATAAAGTCACCCTATTGGGCGACCCCCCGTCATCTGTAGCGTTATTCGCCTAGATCAGAGTATGTAACCAAATCTTGGAATTCACGAAGTTCTGCTAAATCTAGGCTATCCAAGACACTTGTTGGTGTTTCTTTAACCTCTTCAACATCTTCTATGGTTTCCTCAGTTACTGCTTCAGAGTCTGCTTTTTCGGCATCTTCTTCTGCTGGGGCTTCCTCAGCCTCTGGCTTTTTAGCCGCTGGCTTTTTGGCTGGTTTGTCAGAGTTGCCTGCTGGGGTTCCTTCAACTTCCATTTCTGCTGGAGTGTTGGTTCCACCATGAGAGAGGTTTTCTACAACCTCTGGTGCATCTTCGCCTGCGCCTTCTGCTCTCTCACCCGATTCAGGCTCGGTGTTTGAGAAGCCAGGAGCATCCCCTGCTTTCTCTTCGAGATCGCTAAGGCGTTCTGAAAGAGTATTCAAGGCAGTGATTGCATCGCTTAATACTGACTGGACAGACACTGAGGCGTCTTCGGCGACGATCTCAGCGTCAGTTGTTTCTGTGATTTCGGCGTCGTTAGCCATAATGTCCTCCAAATTGGACTTGATTTCAAATAATTCAGCGCCCTTTTCTATAAGAGCATCTATATCTTCATTCATTGATTCAGGAAGTCTTTCTTTCATTTCCATTACTGCATCTATATATTCATCAGCCTTTAGTTCTGGCGGCGTTCTGCCGTCATCCCTGTAATGGCGGGCGATATGGTTATAGACACCCTTTCGGTCGCTACCTCTCAACTTAGTGCCATTTCGGGCACCATTAAGAAGTCCAAAAGTATTTTGAAGGGCAGATAGAGCCGCTGGCCCTGGTCTCCCATCACTGCCAACAAAATGATGAACAAACGTATAATTTGTTTTCATTGTTGGGTCTTCACCGTCGATATGGAAAGCGAAGATCTTTGAGAAGTATGCTTTATCGGCAGGAGAGCGCATGTTTTTGTAAGCGGTCTTGTCATACCACCCCTCATCCCTAACTCCTGTCTTATGACTACGAGTTGGGCCCTTTACGTCCTCTGATTCGATATATGTAGTTTCCTCTACTGGGTCTTCCTTCACACTAACAGTTTTAGTACCAGGAGCCGCCCCGAAAAGCACGGGTGAATATTCATACCAATCGAGTGTTTTGATATGACGAATACCTGTGTCGCCTTTCATCTCGGAACCACCTTCGGGGACTGAGTAGCCAATCGACCACTCTTGTTCTCCCCCAAAGAATTTAATGTCCTCATAAGCGTCACGCCCACGACTTGTATTCAAATTGAATTGCATCTTGACAAGAACTCCACCAGCATCTTGAGCCCTTAAGTGCTCAGGGAGGCGGTCATCTCCAGGGCGTAGTTCTTCTGCCGCCACTGTCCTAGCGACAGGCACGGTTGTATCATGTGACCAGACACCTTTAGGTACACGTTTTTGTAACGTGTTGTCATAGGCACCAGGTTCAATAACGTCTTTGACATTATCTACAATATTCGTTACGGAAACCACTGCTTGAACAATGCCTTCAGCATCATTCACCGCTTTGGCTTCTACGGTGGCTTGTTTGGACTCTAATTCCACGGGGTCTCCTCGGGCACGACTTCTAACCAAGGTTACGTCTTCTAGACGGCTACGTGGGTGAGCGTAAAGAGGGGCTATACAGCACCTATCGCTAAATCACTTATTTGCCCATTGGGGAACAGTCTTGCAATCACACTATTTTCCCTAGCGGCAGCCAATTGCTGCTGATCTATCCCAAACTCTAACAACCCTGCTTCAGTGGGCTCATTTGTAAAAAGCATAGTGCAACGACAATTAACGGTCTCTTTGATAGATGCAGTTTGGGCTCCAGGGTGCATCATCATATAACCACCAACAAGAAATGGTTGTTCTATCGGGCGTGCTTGGCCGTCGGCATGGGTATGTGTTGCCCTAACCTTCTCATCTTGCTGAGAGAGCCAAACCTTGTATCTCCAGCCTTGTTTAGCAGCAGAAATGATCTGACCTTCATTAACGCCAAACGCAACAATGTTCGTTGCTGTGATGCGGGCTCTATTTCTAATGGCGCCTGCAAAGACTGAATCAATCTCCTTGGCAATCGCATCCACGGACTTGCCTTCCATTATCCCTTGTGTAATTTTTTCCTCAAGTAGTTTCCTGGTTGTCCTATTTACTTCTGGGATATGTCTCAACCCTGCTAGAACAGCAGCAGCAACCAATTCTTCATCTTGTTCTATTTGCTTCCCGACTAAAAGACCGACCTCATTACCGCCATCAATAATGGTCGCCATTAAAAAAGTTTTAGCGTCTGCAAGTAACTGGCTATCCCACGTAGGCGTGTCAAAAATGTCATTAACGGAAACAGAAACCCCTTTATTGACTTTTTCTCTAATTTTCTTAGATTTCCATTTCTCTAAAACGACACGCTTCTGTCGTTGAAAAAATGTAGCCATCTGTAAAGTAACAGACTCTGACAGACGAGCCATTTGCTGGTCTCTCCGATTTCGAATTAAATCTGCTTCTTTAGCGTCTATCCAGAGATCTCCACACTGGAACCCCCAGGGGTCTTCTGTAAAGGGGCCGACTCCCTACCCTCCGACTTCTCTTCAACAGAACCATTCAATGACGCCTCTTCTGGCACCACTTCAGATGGCTCAACTTCAGGAGTGATAACTGGGGCATGGGGTGTCAAGATGCCAGGATTAGGCAACTCGGGAGGCGTGAAGTCCTGTGAAGGTGTTTCGCCGTCAGCGACTGCTTGCCCTATGGGCATCAAGTTGGCTTGTATCCACATTAAGTCAGCGCCAACCGGGTCTCTGCCAGTCTTTTGTCTGTACTCATCTATTGAGATAGCACCGAATTTAAGTTCTTCAAGGTGGTAAGCGGCTCGTTCACGTTCATCTCTGGAGAGGATCGCTACATCTTCAAGATCAAACTTGACTGTCAATTCTTCGGAGCCATCCAAACGATCAAATGCACGCTCTACAAGCATCAAGTGAGGAAGCATCGTTTCACGCCAGAACACCTCGAGTTCCGTGTCGGCATTTGCGAACGTGCGTTCGGCAGCATTACCAATAACTGATTCAGGGACACCGAACGCCATCAAGATTTCTTCTTTGGCTAATTGCTTTGTTTCTGTGTACTGAGCATCACGTTGAGCCATTGAAGTGTCAATCCACTTCGCTTGCTCGGCTTCCATGATTGTCATACGACCAGCACCACCAAGAGCAGAGCCAGTGTTACCTAAGAAGCGGCGCCTTATTTCTGCCGCTGAATCATCATCCAACTCGCCCTGGACCATCAAAATACCGCCAGGACGGCCGTCATTAACCATGAAATTTCGGTTATAAATGCGTGAGTAGTAGTCAATATCAATTGCTAGACCACAAGCCTCAAGTGGGGATTGCCCCCTGTAAGGATCGGTTGGGTGAGGGATGCGGACCCATACGACATTTTCTGGTTTAACTATGCGTTTTCTGGTGTTAGGCACTTCAACGGAAAACCCAGAAACAAATTTCTTAGGATCGGGAATTGGGAAAGTCCAGTTAGGCGGCAGTAGATATAAACCTACGACATTGTCTAGCCTGTCCTTCACTATCTCTATGAACGCCCCTCTTTTAGAAAGAAGAATCTGAGATGAGAGTTGGAAGCGGAAATTGTAAGCATCGTGATGTGGATTTGCTCTGCGATTTAATAATGGCAGTATTGGGTTGTCTTGATTTTCCCCCTCGGAATCTTTTACATTTACGGGCAAACGTGCTGCGTTAGAGGCAATAGCATAAACACTTTTGTACACCCATGTAACACGGTCGTTACCTTCTGTAACTGCTCTATCTACATCCCAGTCATCTTTATAGGCTTTTTGTTTGTTGCCATCTAAAGGGCTCAGGCGTGCCATATTTTCGTTATAGTAAAAGGCTTTCTCGTTGAGTTGGTCCCAACCCTCACGACTATGTCCCGTAAATCTTAATCCATCTAGAAAACCCATATCAGCCCTCGTAACCCGTTAGTAATGAAATGCTAATCAGCACACCAGCAGCGGCGCCGAGTCCCCAAGAAACACCGACCGTGAACCCGCACAGAATTGCGGCTGACGCACCAGAGACGAGACAGGTCGTGGCGATTTTTTCTTTCATGTTTAACGTGCTTATTAAAACTGAACCGATTGTCGCTACCATACTCAATCCCGCCCAGGTTATTAACGCTGGGATATTAGACATGGTCATAGCCTACGCTTCCTTGCCGGTTGAGAGTGATAGGCGTCTTTACCATCCTGCAAAAATCCCCATATTCGACCCATCAACGGCAGCGTTGACCGGGAAACCATGTGTTAATTCGTAAAACAAATGTTCTTCCACCCTATGTTCTCTAGCGAACCTGTTAGCCATAACCAGAGTACCGTGTGCGGCAGCCGTGTAAGCCGAATATGCCAATTTAAGAACACTTGGGTCCCCGTCTATTTCAACCCACTCAAATAAATCCTCTCTTCCTAGTAGACCACGCTCTTTTCGAGAACGAGAGAAGTCACTCAAATTACCTTGGTATTGGATAACCCCGTCCGTAATCATCTTGGGTATGTCGGGTGAATTAAACAAAGCGGCGAAAGTGGTTGAGTCATCACCGTTTAAGTATCCTCGACACGAAAGATTGGGGTCTACTGGCGGGGAGCCCATGAGCGCACCATTTACATAACTTAAACCAAAACCCTCTACATACATTTTAAGTACTTCGCCATCTCTCTCAGTCAAAGTGTTTGCATCGCAATAGATTCCATCGAACCCTGCCTCGCATATGTCTTCAGCGACTTCCATTGTCCAATGCTTCCCTCGAGTCCCCCACCCAGTCCCGACACATAGAACATATTGTGCTTCTTCTGCCAGATTGGATAATGAGCCAACATTACGGAAACGTCGAGCCCTTTCATGGGTCGCCGAACTGCGCCCCTCGCCCGCCCAAATCACCTCGTGACCTTTGCTGGCGGCACACTCACCTAAAGCCGACCCCATTCTTCCTGGCGAAACTAAACCGAGTACTGCCATTCCCCCTCCAATCTTGTTTCCTTTTCATATCTCTCAAAATCATATTCATAAACAGGAGGGTTCATGCTCCCTTCTTGAAGGTAATAAGGGTCTCTACCCATATTCATTAAAACCCTCTTAGGGCACGGATAAACAAACCACCATTTTTTGCCATCCATCGAGCCGCCCTCAAATAAGACATTCCTGGCATTCTTCCGATGCTCTTTAGATTCTTTTTTACTGAGGCCAGTGCTTCTTTTTTTTGCCATTTGACTATTTCATTTCTTGTGACGATTATTGGGGTAATCCGCTGAATAACGGGGAGGTGGTCATCTAGGTCCCCCTCGGTCTCCCGAGGGGGGCTTTCCTTCTCAAGCGGATATGCCAACGCTCTGAAGGTGACAGCCCACCCCAAACCCCAAACTCCATAGGTGCCTCTAAGGCATACTCAAGACATTTTTTAGTTACGGGGCACTTCTTGCAAACCTGTTTAGCATTATTGATTCTGTTTCGACCTTCACCATCTCGTCTCTCATCAAAAAAGAACATGTCAACACCTGCACCCTTGCAGTGTGCCTCGGAAAACCATCCTGTATCTAAATCAGAATCCTTTTTCACATTCTTTATGTAATGCCTGCCCAAATCAGTCGGTGTCTTCGAATCTTCGTGTGAGGATTATAGGGGTCCCTTCCCCCATCCATGCACCCCACGTGTTGAATGACAGATACTCATTGACTTCTTCATAGGTCATCCCTCCAGCATCAAACAAAACTTCAACCATTTTGTCTTCATCGTAAACCAGAACCGGCTCTAAGCCAGGTCGTGATGCGTAACCAATAATGCACTTGTCGAACAAGGTTTTCTCTACTGGTCCATCAAATATGATTGCCTCTGGATTCAGGTCAGCAACCTCATCCCACCATAAACCTTTTCTCTCTTCGGACTCTTCTTCAGCCCTCTGAAGGGGGAGATTGATTACCTCAGCGTCTTTTTCGTCTTTTTTCATTTTTTCTTTCCTCCTGCATTTTTTTGTTTAATTCCCTTAAATCAGTAGAAGTCGGTTCGAACTCCGTGTCTACAACTGTACAACAGTTCGGGCATTCACCCATGTATTTAAGGCTTTTAAGGATGCGGTGACCCACATAGCATCCACATGACCAGCATCGGTAGAGGGTTTTCTTAGTAGCCAAGACCCTCTATGACCTTTGTAGTCGCAACTGGAAAACTCGGTATATGGAAACGAACGACGAGAACAGAGAACGTAGAGCGCACCTTCTTAATGAAGTGAGCGCCGCCTTGGCCTACCTTGACGATCAAGTCCATGATTTACAAAGTCTACTAAACGAAGAGGCTCAACAAGAGGTTTTGCATAATGTCTGATAAAGAAACAGACGCAGAAGTTCTGACAGAAGCCTTATTGAATATCCAGAGCACCCTCGAACAAGCCACAGACAAAATGACTGGCAAGGTCAAAGAGAAAATTGATGACACACTAAGCCTCTTTGACAAAATGAAGGACAATATTGCATGGGTCCTTGGCCTCCCTGCTGCATTCGCAGGTTCCTTTGGGTTCCTATGGGACTCCAGTAACGACGAAGCAGCGCTCACTTACCAAGTGCAGCAACTTGAGGATGCAGTGGCAGAACTTAAATCCGAGAATGACCTTCTTGGAGGTGGCACCAAAAACTTTTCGCTTGACATGAGCCAAGCACCAGGCGGTTCAATAACCGTCATTATTGGTGCAGCCGCAATCGCAGCCCTAATAGGACTGTTGATCTGGTATCAGACTAAGCGTAGACGTAGTAAGCAGTGAAACGGCTCCTGGCGTACTTGTGCGCCGGGGCGTTATTCGCAGCCGGTTGCTCAAGTGGAAGCAGTCAGGAAGGAAGGCACGAAACACCCCCAGAAACTTCTGCGCCCAAAATTGAGATTGTTCAAGACTTAACTGAACCTTTTAGCGATCATTCACTTAACTATGCACCCATTAAGGACGCATTTTCTTTTGAGAACTTTGGTGGTGGAGAAGCCCCAGCCGACTTAACAGTAAATATGGCTAGGCGTCTTTACGGGGATACGCAGGTTTGCTCTGATGTGACTGATAGTCAATGCACCCCTTACCCTGTAATTCTTCAGTTGATCTCACAGGCAAACCGCTCAATGATGGGTGGGCTCTGTGAAGGGTTGGCTGTACTAAGCCTGAGACTGGCAGGAGACGCTAAGACTCTCGCTGGTTTCCAAAACGCCAACACTGTTGCTGCGCTGGTCAAAGAAGACCCCGCTTTGTTGTCAGAGTTGGTTTATTGGTATGTCACTCAGTTCGCGATTGAAGTTCAAGAGGAAGCATCCTCCTACCTACAGAGACACCCCGCCCAATTAGCGGAAGTTCTGTTGCGAGACTTTGAAGCAGCAGAAAAAGGCCAACCATCCACGGGATACACAATTGGGATTTACTCTGATGAGGGTGGACACGCAGTAACCCCATACAGGGTTGAAGAGGTCGAGGGTGGATATCGCATATACATCTACGACTCCAACTGGCCAACAGAAGAACGCTGGATAGACGTAGGTGGTGACGGTTGGACATACGCCCTAGCAGCGACCAACCCGACCGAAGCAGCAACCGCATGGAGCGGAAGCACGGGCACTATGGAACTCACCCCTATGCGTTCCCGTTCAGGGCCTTTCACATGCTCATTCTGTCCGTCTGATGGGGAATCTGAAAGCGGAACAATGCTTACTGTCGCTTCTTCAGGCAGCAAGCAAATGTCTATAAAGATCGAAACCGAAAGCGGGCAACGTCTTGGTTACTACGACGGCAAGTTCGTTAATGAAATACCTGGAGCGACATACCGATATCTCATATCAGGTCCATCCACAGCAGATCCTGTATTGGTTTTCCTTCCACCTGGCATAGAGACATTCGATGCAAATGTGGAAGAAATTAAGTTGCCTGCCCCGACCGGCGAATCAGAGGGGTTGGAGACGCAGCAGCCAGAGCAGGCGAAAGAAAGTATAGATGAACTGGAAGACCAACAACAGTATTCCTTACTTCTTTTAAACGAAGAAAAATCAATTCAAATTGAAGCGGCAATACAGGAAGAACCTGAACCTGTGGAAGGGACGGGGGCCCCAATGTCCCCCCTCCAACCTGAACCAGAGATACCAACTGCCTCACTTATCTCTTTTTCAGATACCGGCATTGAGATAGCGGAAGTAGAAGACGCAACGGTAGCCATCGCCATTGACTCCTTACAGGTGGAGATACCTCTAGATAAAGGGCAAGCCATTGAAGTGGTTATCGCCCCAGACCCTGAACCATTGCCAGACACGGACGGGGGCACTCAAGTCCCCCCTCCAACGATGCTTGATATCGCTATCGCAGACGACACAGGGGAAGTCGTAGCCGAAGTTGAAGTTGATCTAAGCGATTATCTAGTAGAGGAAGAAGAACCAGAAGACCAGGGGGTTACCCCACCATTACCAGAAGAACCAGAAGAGGAAATAGCGCCAGTAACTATCCAAATCATCTTTGATGAAGAAGCAGGCGAAGTAACCCTCGAAGAAGAGGAAGTCGAAGCATGGGTAGCCAGCGACGCTGAGTACTACCAAGCAATCATCGACGACAACCTCGAAGAAGTGCTGGGTGAATCTTATGCAGAAGAAATCCTCGAACGTGAAGACTGGGAAATGGAATGGGAAGACGAGATCGAAGAAGAACTCGAATGGGATCTCAGGGAAATCTTAGAAAGCGTTGACGAGGAATATTGGGAAGATGAAATCTGGGATGAAGTCGAATACGACGACGAATGGTTTGAGGAAGAATTTGAAACACAAATCACCTTCTTCGCTGAAGTTGAAGACATCGACGACTGGTTTGAAGAAGAAGCCTGGGTTCCAGAAGAAGAATGGGTAGAGGACTGGGAAGACGAAGAATGGTTTGAAGAGTGGGAAGACGAAGAATGGTTCGAAACCCTGGAAGAGGAGTGGGAAGACGAATGGGAAGAACCAGAATTTGAATTAGAAGAAGAACCATTCAACCCCTTCGAGATGGACGAATGGGAAGACGAAGAACCTCTCTGGGACAACCGCCCTCCTATGGAACAAACGTGGGAAGAAGAAGAGATCGAAGTCGAATGGGAAGAACTGCCAGATGAGGACTTCATATTTGACTTCGGGTTAGAAGACTTTGATGAACTTGAAATTGAAGTTTGGGAGATAGACCCCTTCCTTGACACTGAAGAAGAGTGGGATGAATGGGAAGAAGAGTTCTGGCCAGAAGACATGGAATGGGAAGACGAGTGGGCAGAAGAAGAAGAAGACGTATTCCCAGAACTGGATCTTGGGTGGTTGCTAGACATAGACGAAGAAGAATGGGACGAAGAATGGGGCCCACACCCAACCACAACTCTTGGCTGGACTGAAGAGGACTGGGACGAATATTACGAAGAAGACGAATGGGAAGGCGACCTAGACGAGCAAGACTGGCAAACTGACATTGATGAGGGGATTGAACCAGAAGAACCAGAAGGTATAAGTGACGAAGAACCTGAATCCGAGCCAGATTTACCTCCAGAAACGGAAGTGGATGAAGAGCAAGTGGATGAAGAGGAGTTGCCTATTGAAGAGATAGAACCAGAACCAGAACCAGAGCCAGAATTACCACCGCCACCGCCTCCCCCTGTTTATTGGTACGACGAAGCCACTAGTACATGGGATGAGGAAGGTAACACGGTATTAAGTTCCAACACGGTTGGTACGACAACAGAAAGCACCACTACCTCCGTTTTGGCTAGAGGAACAGACGGCCACTGGTACGAAACGCTCACGACTGAAACGACAACGACCACTCAAAGCCAAGCAGTCTCAACAGTCCATTTCACGACATATAGCAACACCACATGGTGTGGCGGTACTCAATACGATTCCTCTTGTGGCTCAACGGGCGCCGTTGCGGGCAATACGTTCACGACAGTTTCCACGGGAGCAACAACGAATAATGCTGTAGTAACTACTGCAACAGAAGTCGTACCAGCGTCTTGCTCACAGGGCGGATTCACTGGTCTAGGTGACTGGTGCATAGTTGATTCCAATAGTCGAAATGATTACGACTATGTCGCCTTCTCTGTGCCTACTGCCGCTGAAGAAAACGAAGCCTGCGATTGCACAGATGGCGATGGACTTATGGACATTCGGATTGATGCAGAATCAAACCTGACACGAGCACAGTTCGGCTCCAATAACGAACACGCTGACCCTTACATCTACCTGAACCACGACACAGACTCAGATGATGGTGACCACTCAGGAGACACATCAGAAATAACGGTTGGCGGCAACATTGAACACGACGACGACCATGGTAGAGATTGTGGTAACACTAGCCAATGTACTAATCCGCCTAGCACCGCAACTGATCCTGATGAAACACCTAACGTAACACTCACAAACGGTGATCCTGTCATTGAAAACGTGTCAGATCAATGGGATGCTCGCATTGAGAGAGAACTGCCTGCGGGAGACTATGTAATAAGGGGTTCGGTTTACAACAACGCTAATAGCGGCTGGTACCGACTAACTATTCGCGATGCTGATGTGACATACCCTCCAGAAGAAAATACAACTAACTCAGAGAACTCAGCATGACAGGGGAGTGCATCTTCCTAGAGGTGCAAGATTAGGGCTAACATAAATTTATGAGCGACAATAACCTTTTCCATTACCGTTCTAAGGTAACTCGAGTAGTAGATGGTGACACCATCGACGTGGAACTTGATCTAGGTTTCAATATCAAACTTTCAGAACGTGTGCGATTTGTTGGCGTCAATACGCCCGAATCACGCACTAGGGATCTTGAGGAAAAAGAACGTGGGTTAGCAGCCAAAGATTTTGTAGGACGCTGGCTATTGGAAACGGCTGGGATGAGCCCGATCATACAAACCTCAATGGACAAGACAGGTAAATTTGGCCGCATACTCGGCCGTGTTCTGAACGATGAAGGGGTCTGCTTAAATGATGTTCTTATAGAAGAAGGTCACGGAGTCCCTTATGACGGAGGCAAACGCTAACTATTCCCCAATGGAAGCGTGCCATAAAAAGTCAGGTTCTGGCCAAGCAATAAGATCTCGCCGTGAACAAACCATCATTTCGTCTGGGTCTTTATCACTTCTTACTACGGCATGACCATCAGACCATCGAACTATTCGTCCGTGAAAATCGACGTCAACCACCTTCACATACTGACCAATGCGTAACTCATACTTGGTCCAGTCCGCTATCTCATTCACGAAGGTCCGCCTAGTTCTTTAAAACAATCATTGCAGTGGGAGATCCCTTTTAGTTGCTTAACGCCACCGCACCACTGGCAATACTCTGGCCAGGGGCCTAGTTTTTCTCGATTATCTCGTTGAGTCTCGTGTACCAACTGCCGCATGAGTCGTAATCCATTTCTTTATATAGTGTCTTTAAGTCTGTCACAAGTCCATCGTATTTTGTTTTATAGGAGGCTCTGCGTGGATTTGGTTCTTTCAACTCACTGTGTTTCATTGAGTAAGCAATACTTTTAGTCACATAGGCGTGCTGATTAAGCCGTGTCATTTCCAACTTCACGACTTTCCCACAATTCCAGGCATTGAATAATGCCAGTTCGTTGTAACCATCTAATTCCATATTCCTTAAAGAAGCAGAGACAGTTTGGTGTGTTAAGCCGAGAGCATCTTCAAGTTCTTTAGCGGTCATACCTCGATGACCTGCCCTCGCCAGCCTTTCCATAATCCTTTGCTGGGTATTTACTGCCCCAGCAGTAGTATGGGTAGCCCATGCTTTTGAAGTGTCCGAACTTTTAACATGCCCGATTCCACGTTCGCCGTGGTGACCATCGTACATTAACGATGGTTGAAATATCTCGTCAGACATTAGAAGGGTTCTTCAGGGCTCACCGTTGGCTTATTAGTAGCGGAAGGGGGCCCACCTTTGCGATCAATTTTAGTCACCTCTACTGTTGCATATCTCAGCGAGGGGCTTAACTCATCGGCGATAACAACAACCTTACGGCGTGGTTCACCTGTTTCTTTATCATCCCAAGTTTGCTCTTCGATACGACCAGTAACGACTACTCGCATACCTTTAGAGAGGGATTCTTTACAGTTTTCAGCAAGTTCAGCCCAGGCAGTGACATCAATAAATGAAGTTTCTTCTTGCCATTCGCCATCTTTATTCCAGCGTCTATTGACTGCCATTCTCGCATTTAGAATTGCAGCACCGCTTTTGGTGTGACGTAACTCTGGATCGGCAACCAAGTTGCCTGCTAACTCAATATTATTATCTATAGCCATGTGTCTTTCCTTCCTGGCTTTGTCTTACAGTTGTGATAGTAGTTTATCAGTTGGAACGAGGGTGCGGGCCTGTTTGGGCACATAAGTCACTAAACCATCGTTTGCAAGAATCTCTAAGTCTTCTCTTATTGTTGTTAAAGAGGGGACCTTCACTTCTTTCTGTATTTCTCTTAAAGTTGGGCCATACCTATTGGCCTGCCAAAAGGTTGCAATAAAATATGCCATCCTCGCCTGCCTGAGATCTTTTTTATCTGCCCCAGGTGTTTCCCACTCTTTGAACCCAAGCCGGATCGACTGTGTTTCAGATGTTCCTCGCGGGGTTTCAGCGAATGTGTAATTAGTTAGTTTGCTCATATGTACAGTTTAGAACGGTTCTGCCGTAGAAACACCCGATGCAAGCCTTGCGCCTAATGCTTTCTTCTTGTTCCCGTTTTCCCAATGCCATGAACGTAATAAAGCCCCAAAATGATCCCAGTTCATTTCCCTTTGGGCTAATGGGTTTACCTCTTGGAAAGCCCACTTGTCAGGACGTAACCAAAGAACCCCACATCTATCTATTTGAGGTATGGGCTCGGAGTAGCCATCAGGGTGAATAACTTCCTTGGCATTCATATATGCGGATAATTGCAACGCAACTTCTGGGTGAACCCCTGACCTTGTTGTTTTAAAGTCAATCAACCATGTTTCTTTTTCTATAACTGTAATCGCATCGAATGACCCTGCATAAGTTAAATCTTCGAACGCTCCATAAACGGTCTCTTCGGTTAGAACCCATTCAGGCTTAAACCTCTCGACAAACTGGTCGAACCCATCCATATATCCTTCCTCTTCATACGTCAAAGAAAGTTCCTCGCCGTTAATCTTTCGATCGAGAAGATCATGGATATTAGTTCCTATGTCAGCCGCATTGTCCCTATCTCTTGTGGGCGTAGATTTAAGAAAGCCTAAATCACTCTCGGTAACAGTTCCTTTTTCTATGGCGGCCTCAGCAACTACTTTTGCTGCCCAAAACATAAGTCCTGGCTTCGGGAGCATTCCTACGACGCTAGTAACGCCAGGATGTTCACCCCCATCCCACACATAGAGGCGGGAATCGTTTTTGTGGACTGTTGGTATTTTAGGAGTAGTCACTTCTTCCCCCCAATAATATCCTCAGGGGTAACCTCGCTAAATGGGGTGTACTCCTCACCTGGTTCCAATTCGTCAATTTTTTCGTTTGTCTCCATGATGTGGTCAATAAGATCTGTTATCTCTTCCTCGTCAAGAAAGTTCCTTAAATGTTGAACAACTTCTTCAACAACTGCCCCATCACTTCCAAGTGGGTTGGGCATCTGAAGCGCAAGAAGATCTTCCTGTTCGCTAGGGGTATCAGGGTCCCAATGTCCGAGTAAAGCAAAAAATCTTGGATCAGTAAGACCATCGTCATCGGGTTCAGGATGGAGTATCGACTCGACACAGACTGACAATCCCATGATTGTTTTCCAGTAAGGGTGCTGAGGGATTTGGTCATCATTCCTGATGTAAAGGAGGTCATCTCCATCTACAAAAATTTGTGGCATTATTTTTCTTCTTTCTATGAGTTGGTTTGGCAAGAGACCCGTGGTAGCCGTCAAAAGTTACCACGGGCCCCCTTTTTCTTTCTTTCTTCCTTTCGGTGAGAGCCTCGGCGTCTCTCGTGGGGGTGTAAGCCATCACCCCTGCATGACCAGTAAAAATCTATATAGAAACCCGGAGGTATCTAAGCGACAAGCAGTCTTACTGGCAACTGATCCCCTGTCGTACATCTGTACTATAGATGGTCTTGTCGTAGTAGACAACCACCCTCTAAGAATTTTTCGCCTCCTTCGCCGCCCTGGCTACAGCAATGCGAGCCCTAAGAACTTCCTTCTGCTCTTCAGAGAGTTCTCTCTTTGAGCGAGGCTTTGTGTACTTTACCTTATGGTCCTTGAATGCTTGGCGAAGTTTGTTGCGAGTCTCGACACCCATGACGTTGCCTACCAACTTGAGGTAGACCATGCAGAACTGCCAGTGGTGTTTGACCCCATTACTAAACTCGTATTGGCAGACGGCGTGAGCCAGTTCGTGAAGACAGATCAGTTCATTGGCGTGGCAGTCAGACATCTGAATGCGTTGATCCATAGGAGAGAAATAGGCGCCGCCCCCTCTACCGTTTTTGCTTCCCTTGTGGTTCCACGAAACCCAAAGACCTTCTTCTCGACCGAAGGCTTTCCTATGGTCATACGCCGCCCACTCTTTATATTTGCGAGTGTTCAATCGCCACATGGGTGGACGGGTGCGTTCCCAAGGGTTGAGGGAAGTTAGATCAGCGTAAGCCTTGGGGAACCAACGTGCGAAGGTGTCTCTTTCGATCACGCCATGAAGAAACTTGTACACCTCTTCAACGGAGCCAAAGGTTCGTCCTTTGTCTTCTCTTAATGTTCTTTCGGCAGCATAGACCCTGCCTCTTTGTGTGTCTTTTGTCGTGGTCATTACCTGACCTCTCTTTCTTTCTTTGCTTCAACACGCTTGACTGTCCAAACGAGTTGCTTGTTATTCCATTCGATTCCTTCGTCTATTGCGAAGTCATGTATGTGGCAACCTGACTTGGGATCACCGGCTTTAGTGAGAGGGCCATAGCACTCAATAATTCTTACGCCATCCTCTCCAAACCGAGGATCGAGATAAACGGAATGGAAGATGAACCAACCGGATTCCTCCTTAAATTGTAAGCGTCGCCCTTTTACTAAAGGGAGCCTTCCTTCAAGGCGGAGTTCTTCGTGGTACTCCCAACCGTCCTCCAACCTTTGAGCGAACTTGATGGCACGCTGCTGCTGGATTAGTTGTGCGGATTTCTTTTTTGGACTCATATATTTTCCCTACTATTGCTATTCATATGTAAGACGACACTTTATCGTCTCCTATGAGTATAGCATACAGGAAAGCAGTTGTCCACTCTTAATTTAAAAAAATCCTGCTGTCGTCTCTTCAACATCCTTCGGGAAGAGGTCCATCGCCTTCCAAGTCATCGGACCGACCACACCATCAACCGAGAGAGGGTTAGTGGTAACGGCACGCTGTCTGTTGTAATTCCTTTGCCAGTTTTTTACTTTCCGAGCCGTACCCCGTCCGTAGATGCCGTCCGCCTTAGCACCAACTCTCCTCTGAACCAACTTGACACTTTGGGATCTTGACCCTCGACGCATCGTGCCTGGGAATCTCATATTTGTCTCTGGTGGTTTCTCAGCAATGAGCGCAGCGACGAGCGCTGGTTCTTCATCTGGCTTCTCAGCGATTATTAGTCGAGCCACTTCAGGCACCTCCGAAGTTCGAGAAACAACTGCTTGACGGAACTGGCCCATATCAAAAGTCGGGTCCACCTTTCTTGACGTCCACTCCGAATGACCTATCACTCCTGACAACGGGTTGATCCCATACTTGTCACAGAGGTAAGCACAGACCGCCACACAAGCGTCGTATTGAGGCGAGGGGATTTCTTGACCTAATCCATCATTGATAATTGATACACCAAAAAAACGGCTATTGGCGGAAATCGTTCCTGCTGTTTTCGCTTTACCTTTTACTGGCACCCCGTTCATTACATCACTAAGAACTGATTGGTTGCCTCGCCCAGCGTGATTGGCTTTTATATTCTCGGCTGTGAGAGCCCAGATCGTCCCATCACCAGAGATAAGAAAATTGTAAAGAGGCCCTGGTACTTTATTAACACCACGGATACACATTTGGATGACGTTCTCGTCTTTAGATTTTTTTGAAGACGCAGTGTGGTGGACGACAATCCCTCGAGCATTATTGGTCTTACCCGAATAAATCTTGTTAGGGGCGTCCTTGATTGGGACAGAAGGCATGGGAACTCCAGAAGATGAAATCGACGGAAGTGTTAAGAACCTTCCATCATTGACGCAAGGTTACCCCACCAAGAGGCCGGAGTCCCGGAATACCTCATGTCTAAATTCAACTCAGGGAAACTTATATTGGGGTGCTCCAACATGACATCGAATTGTTTAATCATCGCTTGTGCCGTGTCGTTGGTGTCCATGATCCCACCTGGGGCACCTTGTTCCGCCCAGTGATCGAATGCCTCGCCCATAAGAGGACCGAGATTATCTGCTATCTCTGTTGGCCCAACCCAACCCATCACCACCCGAGTGAATCTATGTTCGGGCTCTTCAACTCTCCACGTTCTTATACATTGGTCGAGAGCGGCTTTGGATGCGGTGTACGGCGAGAGTAGAGCCAACTTGTCGTCAACGGTCCTCGAGGAGAGGAACCCAATCACCCCATCTTTATTTAGGTAAGGGAGTGCTGCGGCGGTAGCCAAATTAGCGCCTACCACATTCGTGGCATACAACTCTTGCCATACGTCCATAGTGTCTAATTCAATATCGGAGAGTCTCATTAGTCTGCTGAACCCAGCGCAAAAGAGAACTAGATCAAAACCCCCAAGGTATTTATCGGCTTCTCTGACCGCCCTCTCGATGTCCTGTGAGGAAGTGACGTCTCCTTTAATGGGTAGCACTCTTATGTCGTGGGGGAGAGGCCCTATGAACTGTTGAGCCATTTTCATTTCTCTGCGGGCGATACCTGCTACCAGGGCGCCAGCGTCGCTTGCGGCGAGTGCTGTGGCTGCGCCTATACCAGATGAGGCTCCCACGACTAAAACCTTTTTTCCCTCCATTGAGGAAACCTTATCAGTCAAGGAGGGAGGCGATGTCCTTTTTGAGATCCTCTAACCCCTGTTGGATGATTTGTTCTTTAGTTTCGGTCAGCCATCCAAAATTACTCACATCGGTGTGGCCCACCTCTTCTTCTGGTGGCGGCCTGTAGTCAGGATTTAAAGTGTCGATGTAGGTTTCTTTGTAGTACTCCCATTTATCGGGACTCAGATTCTTTAAATGTTCGGTTGCACGAGGATGGTCCATTACTTGTCCATTCTGATCTCGGGGAACATAATTACTACCCGTTTCGGGGTCAATGCCTTCTATCGGTTGCCCGTGCCCTGTGAAGTGTCCACTAAGGAAGCCGTTGTGGTAGCGCCTGATTTTAGTGCCAGTCTTATCAACCAAGAACTTTTCCATGTGCCCGCAGATAGGCACCCATCCCCCTTCACCATCTGTTGCGCCCCACCAAGGAACTTCTTCTCCCTGGTAATGTTCCCTGAGTTTCGTGTCAGCATCTGGGATAGTTTTCACAGTTCCTTCAGCATCTTTTGTAAACCTTTCAACTGAAGCGTGATCCTGCTTAAACTCAAACCGTTCTTCTTCATCGTCATGCCATAGGACGTGCGGGTCTGCCCCCCAAAGCCACACTGGCATGTGTTGGACTATTCCAGTTTCTGGATTTATTGGATGATCGTCATGCTGTGTGAGCAACTTCCAAAAGTCGTGCGGTTCTTGATTTCTATTTAACCCTGGTTGAGCGGCCACTTCAAAGTACTCACTGTCTTTCTCGTAACGAGCATTTGTGAGTTCGGAAAATTTGTATGTCACGCCGAAGTGGTCTTCTCCATATTTTTGAGCCACCTGCCCAGGTGTCAATTGCTCATCCTTGTTGTTGTTGTTGTGTTCACACGCCCAGTCCTCTATCCCCCCAGTGAATTCGGGAAGATTGTGCATTTGGAAATCATCAACCACAACTATTGCGACATTGAAATCCTCATCAGGGAATGCTCTGTGGAGTTGCTCTAAATGATGATGTTGTGTGATATTCCCGCAACCAGCGCCACAATTGGCGATAAGTGTTACCTTGCCTTTGAATCGCTCCATGAAACCGGGGGTTCCATCAGCATTATTTAATGGGACATCATAAATTGATGTTGGTAGGGTGTATTCATCATTAAAAGGGACGTGTGCTTCACTCATGTAACTATCTTAGGCTTGGTGTCTATACTTTGCACGCAAAGGCATTGTCCTTCGTGTGTCTTCCCCGTCAGGGAAGGTGTGCCAAGACGTTCCTTTTTTGGGGTCGAAATGTTGTCTCCCCCATACTGTGTCTCTGTCGGTTAGTGGTATGTCATCCATCTCGATGTCCACAGCAATCACAGTGATCGCATGAACAGGGGCATGTTTCACAATTGCAATTTGGGCAGGTATTTGTGTCCATTGCACTATCTTAGATTTAGACGCCCATTATCCCCAGAGGGTCATCGGGTGAATCTTCGTCTCCTGTTTCCCATATCCCGGCAATATCTACGAATGCTTTCAAAAATTTGCCGAAACCTTCTTCCGATTCGGGGTCGTCAGTGCGAATAGCCCATTCGTCGTGAAGATATTTGATGAAATCGTCGTCGGGATCAGAAAATGGTGGTTCCATCGCTCATATCCTGAGCGTCTTTTTTAATTCCCGGAGGACGGCCATGCCAAATAATACACCTATACACCCGAGCGTCGCCACTATGCAGGTGGCTAACGAAATTACTACTGGCAGGACTCGCAAGTCTCGGGGTTTTCCAGGGAGCATGATGCCTCTATTGGTGTGTCATCCAGAAAAGGGTCTATGTCTGGGCGTTCACCCAGCATTTCGTCTGGTATGTCTTGTATCGTAGGCATTAGTCATCCACTTCCCATATTTTTAGCCAAGTGTTCCTTCCTACCACGCCATCTACGGTTAGGCGTTCTACCCTTTGGAAGTTTCTTACGGCAAAAAGTGTTTTCCAACCGAATTTGCCATCTGGGTTGCCTACTTTGAAATCTAAGTCCGCTAAACGGCGTTGAAGCATCTCTACAGGGTCGCCTTTGGACTTTCTACGCAAAGGACGGATAGCGATAGCGTCTCCTACTTGTTTTATGTGTCTTATGATTGCATGAAAGTCAGGGAGTGTTGGTTCTGGCTCCGGGATTTCATACCCCTCCCCTAAAGCAGGGGCTGGGAACCATTCTGAGGTGTACCTGGGTTGCATATGCCAGTTCTCTGAAGGCACGGTTTTGCGTATCCCATAATCCTCAGCGATATCGTGTGCTTTCGCCCATGAGATCCGCCCTGTTAACCGGATATCGACGGCATAAACGGAACCGTCAAATTGCTGCATATGCCATGACCCCCGCCATATCCCTTTTCCGTCTAGCCCTTTAGGACCAAACCTTCTGTCGGGGTTAGCGGCGAGGTTGCCTTTGCCATTTTTATACTTTGTATAAAACTCTTTTTGCTGATTGTATGTTCTTCCCCCAGAGCAGATCTTTACTTTCCCCTTTATGCGTGGATCAGCGAAATACGCTTCTAATCTTTTACGGAATTCAGGGTGAAGTAGTGACAAATCTATTGTCCGGGAGGTCACTGGTAATTCACTCATATGTACAGACTAACACAACATGCCGCAAAGCCTGGATATATAGGGTATGACCAACCACCCCCAAAAAAAATTTTAGAATAAGGGTGTTTCGTAGCCGTATTCTACTTTGTCGAAGATTCTGGAACCGTATTTCCAGCCGCCTTCGAAGGTGTGTATGGTATTCCGGTTATCCCACACTATAAGGTCGCCTACTTCCCATTCGTGGACGTATTTAAGAGAGTTCGGCTTGTCGTATTGGCTCATTGCATCCCATACGACTTGCTGGATCTCTTTGGCGGTTTCATCGTTAGGGGTTGGGGTGTCTGTTGGGCCGCTTATGAAGAGGTTTTTGTTTCCCGTGACAGGGTGAATGCGGATGGCTGGATATGTTTTAAGGTCGTTGACTTCAGGGTGGGGTGTTACCGTCGCTAATCCTTCGGCGGCGGATTGGCCGTGTGTGAATGTGGCTGTTTGTAACCATTCTTTTTGATGTGGGGAGAGCCCAGCGTAGAGTTGTTCAAGGTCGAGAAACCACGTGCGTCCCGTCCCTTCAGGAATGTCTTCAAATTTGGTCATGTGGATACTCTGCAACGCGGGTATTTGAGCCAACAGGGGCATATCTGAATGCCACCCCGCCCTTCTATCTATGGGCATTATGTCCCCCAAGGATGCTAAGTCCCTTTCGAACATGAATTTGTGGTCTTCATCCCATCGGTCCCCGTATCTGAGATCCTCACATGTGCCCTGGTATAACACTCCGAGTATTTTTATGTGTTCCTCACGGGACGGTCGAAGGTTCTTGAAAACAATCGCCTTGTATTTCACTAAAAGATCAGCGTAATAAGCGGCGTCGCCCAAAATCTCCTCCCCTGCTGTCTCCCACCCGGCTAAACGGACAACAAAATGGTCCATCTCCCTCATTAAGCCACCCCGTTATTCGAACTCAACTTCTGATGCCTTCTCACTGCCTCCTCAGGAGTGATCTCCTCCACAGGTCGTTCCTTCATACGGCTAGGAGTCGCCCCGGCGGACAGTTGAATAGTCCCATAATTTTTCCTCATAACCCCACCGCAACCCTCACACGGCTCAGAGAACCCCTCACTCAACCCGTGAGAAACATCCATAGAAAACCCGCAGGCTTCACAAACATACAAATAAAGAGGCATACCCCCCACCTTACATTTTATGGGACTCCTAAACCCTACAAAGTAGAAAACAACCCCCTACCCCCCTACTACTAGTGGACCCTACAAAAGGGTTACAAAAATGCCGACTGTGGCCATTGAGATGAGATAGGGGCTTCCGTTCTTTTTCATTACTAGGGGCTACCCCTTTGTAATTACGACAAGGTAATTAGTTAGCGGGTGGTAGTAGTCGGGTGGATGTGTCCCGCCTTGTCTGCTCCAAACATTGTCAGGGTAAGTCGTCAGGGTGAGTCGTTGCCGAGAGTGTGACGGCATGGGGTGACGGCATGGGGTCACGGCATCAGGTGAGAGCGTGGCGGATTATTTTTTTTATTCAGGGTGAGCGCTCCAGATTTTTTTTGCCGTGAGTATTGGCGGGGAAGATTGTCAGGCGGTGAAGTTGCCGAGCGGGTGACGGTAACGGGTGACGGCATCGAATGATGTTCAACAATTCGAAAGCAAACAAGTGTTCGATCATTAAGTCCCTTACCGTAAATTGAAACTAAAAGCAACGCCTAAAAAAATAAATCTTAATTACCCTGATTAAATCCCCTCATAATTGACGGGATGCTATAGAGTGGAACTTGTTCCACTAAAGGAACGGCAAAACAAAAAGGAGAAATGAAAATGAAAAAGATAACAGGCACAGAATGGAAAGTAGATAGCAAGACTCAAGAACTAACCAATGTCGAACTATTCGCAAAGGGTAAAGTTTCAAGCACTGCGAGCAACTTAACCAAAGAAAGTAAAGGCATAGAGAAGAAGAACACTCTTAGCGGGTTTGTTAATACCCGCCCTAACCCTGACTACTACCACGAAGGCAACGTGTGCGATCTTTACGTTCACCCGCAAGGAGACTACGAGGTAGTAAGTATCTACTGGAGAGAGAATAGGGCGAACGGTCTTACTGGCGAAACCTTCGTAAGCAAGGTGGGAATTGCTAAGTCATTTTCAATAAGAGGTTTGAACATGACACTTACCGATTACCTCAAAGGAATTAAGACAGGCGCTCTAGTTGGTCGGAATAAAAAAGGTTTACCAGTAACGGCAGTCTTTGAGTTCGAAGTACTCGGTTAAGAGTTCGGGTCTCGGGTAACCAAGCCCCGAGAAGGTGCAAAGCCTTCTGACCCACGATGGCAACAACGCCACCAAATAAAAAGGAGAAATAAAATGGAAGCAATAGCAAACATAATTACAAACGTAATGCAGAGTGAAGTAACAACAATGATCGTTGTTGTCGGTGTTCTGATGGGTGGTGTACTTCTCTTATGGTCAGTAGTTCAAGGACACATAAACGAGAGACAACGCCAAGCCGAAAGGACAGAAGATAACAGACTCCTACTACTCGCCAACAAAGACAAGACCATCAGAAGGCTAGAGGAGAGAGTCAACGCCCTAGAGGTAGAGGCAGAACACCAACAAGCAAGGTATCTAAAACAAGAGGATCTCCTTAATGTAATGATAGATCACGCCTTGCCAGTCCTACCTAAGTAATACAGAGGTAAGGCTAGCGCCCACTCTCTGAGCCTCTGAGGTTTAGAGGGTGGGCGTTTATGCGTACCAGATACGGGGAGCGCTTAGGCGGGCTCTGTGGCGGTCTGGTGGGAGCCTGTGGATAACTATTGCCAAACCGAACACCTGTTCGATTTTTAGGGCCGGGCCTCCGGTACAGCCCCCGGGCTACAATCACGTGTGAATCCGGGCGTGTGAATCTCCAGGCGTGTGAATTTTTCTGCGTGTGAATCTGCCTCCGGCTGAACGACTGAACAGGTGTGAATCTCAGTCATAGTTCTTCACCAGTTGGCGCATCTTCCTGATGGTCATGCCGTCTTCGTTGAGCCACTCCTCGATTGTTTGTCGTCTGGTGTTCACATACTTGTAGCATGATGCTTCTTCGATGTTGTCCCAGTTCGACCAGTTCTTGAGATGGTTAGGGTTGCAACAGTTTCTGTTACGGCATAAGTGATGGACGTGTCTGCCTTTCTCGATTGGGCCGTTGTGGTAAATCCAGAATGCACGATGAGTGAAGTGCTCCCCTTTAACGAGAGGGTGAAGGAATTGTGAACTGATAAGTCCATATCCTGTTTGCTCTACAACCTTTTGCCAAAGCCAGCAAGGGTCATCCATGAATATCTCTTGTTTGTCGATGATGTACTTCTCTCCCCTGTCCATATACACCTCATATCTTTCTTCGGTTGTAAGCCCGACGAGCGCAAAAGGTTTATCGGTTTGTAAGTCACCATCCATCTTCCTCTGGTGGTGAGCGCCGCACATTCCGATAGACCCCTCTTTCTCAACTCGCCCACAGATTCTGTTGTCATCTCTGTAAGTCAAAGGAACCTGACAAGGCAATGTCTCACCAAGAAACTCCGAGTCACGATAAAAGTCAAAATTATCGTCACCCCACTTCCTGTATTTGTGACTGTGATTGACACATAGGGGCTTCCCCTCTTTAGTCTTCGAGTGTCTTGGTTCGCCGCAGAGTTCCCCATCTTCGATGGTGGCACATGTTTGGAATGGGGGATCTAATAGATCAGTGTGCCCATTACGATAAAACGCTGAGACATGGTTACCGCACCAGCCTCTTGCTACCTGATCTTTCTCACACCCATCGACTTTGCAAGTCTTCTGAACAAAAGGCGGCTTAACATAGAAAGGGTCTCCGTTCGCTGCTGGCTTCTTAGAGTTCACAAGGTGGTAGTTACACATTCCGTGCCCCTTGTGTTTTCTAACGCACCTCACCCCCTCCGGGCTGGTTAGGGTGCACAGTCTTGAGTACGTCATGGGAGCACCACCTTCTGACCTATTTGAAGACTTGAGCCTTCATTGAGTTTGGTTATCTGATAGACAGCGTTCTCAATATTGCCTTCGCAATGTTTGTTAGCGATGCCCCAAATGGTGTCGCCTTGAGTAACTATCACGCTGTCAACATCACACCCAAATGCTGAATGTTTTTCATTGGTGCGAGCCATAACCACAATCAACAAGACTGCCACTATGACCGCCACCACTATGAAGAATATGTTTTCTATTCTCACATGTGTTGGGAACAACTTCCTTAATATATTCATTTCTTTCTCCTTTTTGGTATACCTTAACTATACACCCATAGTAGACAAAACACAAGCATTTAATAAATAAAAAAAGAAGCCCGAGAGGTACATAGACCCCCCGGGCTCCTGGTTATGGTTGACATGGTAAAGGAGAGCACCATGCCTACCGAGAACTTAAATCATTTCTGCCACACCTCTCCTGTTTCGTTGTCTGTAATCTGCCACGCATAGCAGTCCGCAATCCAAAATGTTTCATCCATCAAATTCACGTCAGGTGTATGTTCATCACAATCACGAAGCCAGTCCTGTAGTGAGTCGGGATTAATGTCTCCGTCACATGGGACTTCAACTTCGTGCGTTGTTTCTACTCGCCAAGCGAGTTCTATAGTTACTGTTCTTGTCTTAGACATTTCGTTTCTCCTTTTTTCTTTGCTTATGTTTTTAGTATAGCACGCTTATACCCAGTTGTCAACTCTTACTTAAAATAATCTTAAAATAATTTTCCAATGGGGGCCGGGCCTCCGGCCTCCGGGCGGGCAGTCTTCTCCTATGGTTTGTCCTTGTCTACTATTAGTTTAACATACCCATGAGACAAAAGCAACCCCAAACACAAAAAAATCTTAAAAAATAAAAATAAAAAAAATATAAAAAATCTTGCTTTGGTGTTGCATTTGGTCTACTCATAGTGTATATTTATATACATGAACAAGCGCACAAAAAAGGAGGTGAAAATGAAAAGCGAAACAGTAGACATCATCGCAAGAACCCACGCGAAAAAAAGTGGTAAGGCGATGGGCGATATGGGTATGCGTTCCTCACTATTGACATCAATAGTGTCCGTATGCAAAGTCACCGTTAATGATGAATTATCAGGACTTACTAACGTCTCAAGCAGAGATGCAAAAAGCAAATTTGCAAGAATTGCAGGCGGTAAAACAAGTTCGGTATGGGTTCATAAAATCGGAACTGACCTATATAACATGTCATGGCATCACCCTAAAGGTAGGGGCGGTGAGGGTATCGGAAAACACGACCTTTACAAGAATGTAACATTCTCAAGCCCACAGGATGCAGTCGAATATATTAAAAATATTCAGACTCACACCCATAACGGGAACGCATTGACTATCGCACCAGTTAATCACTAATGATCTAAGAATCGGCGCTAGGGGGAGCGTGGCAACAGAATCCCCCAAACAAAAAAATCGCATCGCCTGCGAAATAGAACACCTGTTCGGTTCTCCTTTATCCGAATGGGTGTTCTTTTTTTTTGAGGGCATCGCCCGGTACTTTGTCCGGGGCAGATTTCACGTGTGAATTTGGTTCGACGCCCTCCGGGGGCAGTTCTGGGCTACAGCCCACGTGTGAATCTGGCGTGTGAATTTCTGGTTGGTATGCGTTGCGTTATTATGTCAACTAATGCTAGACTCGGTATAGCGGTTCGCAAATAGCGAAGCGTAAAAAAGGAGAAGCAAAATGCTTTCACTTAGTGTACGTACCAAGCGTACTAACATCGGCGGATGTCAAACGCAAACATCAGTTGACTTTGATTCTATCGAAGACACAACTTTGGACGCTCGCTCTCTTAGCGGCACAAACGGCTTCAACGCCACCATCTACGATGATTACGTTTTAATGAGCATCGGGTA
>Ga0098040_1000128_pt1 | contig 37063 bp, 48 predicted proteins | sample 7_EtaG_FD_75065 | JGI IMG/M metagenome (GOLD analysis project Ga0098040, IMG submission 75065) | Marine viral communities from the Subarctic Pacific Ocean - 7_ETSP_OMZ_AT15161 metaG | ecosystem: Environmental > Aquatic > Marine > Oceanic | place: Pacific Ocean | collected 2015-01-08
TATTTTTATGTGTGATAAAATAGCAAAACCTTTAGTAATGGGACACCCTTTTATTGGATTATTTAATCCATTCACATTAAAAAGTCTTAGAGAATTAGGATTTGAAACTTTTCCTGAATTATTTGATGAAAGTTATGATGATGAAGTTAATATTGATAATAGATTTAATATGGTAGTTAAAGAAATAAAACGTTATGTTGATTTATGGAACAGAGATAAAGAAGAAGTTCATAATATTTTTTCACAAAAGAATATTTTAGAGAAAAGAAAACATAATCAAAATTTAGTATTGTATCACAATCCAATATACCCTAAATTATATGATAAATTATCTATGGTGAGGTAGTTTAATGATTTATTGTTTCGGAGATAGTTGGGGTGCCGGTGCTGGATTAAATGAAAATGAAAACCCATTTGGTTATTGGCTAGCAAAAGATTTAGGGGCAAAATTTCTAAATTTTTCACGTGAAGGTAATTCATATCCAGTAATAGTAACTCAGATATTTGATAACATTAGAAATAGGAATGAAGATTCTCCTGTTAGTGAAGTAATTAAAGTTAAAAGTGGATCATTTATTAATAATAAAGATATTGTATTAATAGTTATTCCACCCGATATACGATGGATGGAAATGGAAGCAAATAGTGGATTTAGATCTTGGACAGTCGATGATGATCCAGAACGATATATGTCTTGGTTAGGTAATAAAACAAAAGTTTGGTTTAGATACCATGCTAGTTTATTTACATATACTATTCAATCAGCATTAGATAGTATTGGTTGTAAATATTTATTCATGCATAATTATGGTGGTGAATTTATTATAGACCGTAGATTTAAATCTTTAATTAATGTTGATAATTTTTTAAATATTAAAAAGTCTTTGACTACATTATTAGGTGGAAATGATTATTATGAATCTTGGAATTTAAAATCAGATGGTCCAACCACGAAAATTAAGGGGAAAAGTATATATTTTGAAGGAAATGATGTACACCCAAATGAATTAGGACATAAGAGAATTGCAAAATTAATTAAAGATAAGATAATATAATGAAACCTCTTTTATCACAATGTTTAATAGGTCATAGATTTGGAAAGATAAATGTAACTAAGGATTATTTTCTTTGTTGTGGGACTCCAGCAATAGGAAATTATGATGTAGATGGTGGGTTTAAGGAATTTTGGAATTCTAAAAAATATAATGATTTAAGAAAAGAGTTAAAATATAATTTAGAAGGACAGAATGAAAAATGGAATGGTGATTGTTTTGAATGTCCACATTATGCACAATTAATGATGTTGAATGAGAGTGGAGAAGTTATAGATGATTTACCTAGAAAAGGACCAAGTGAATTTCAATTTGAAGTAGGAAATCCATGTAATCATAGATGTGATTTTTGTTGGGGGTGGTCACATACAATGTTGAGTGAAGAAGGTCAATGGAATGGTTGGAAAGAGTGGGCAAAACAAATACTTGACTTGAAAACTTATGTTTCAATTATTAATGATTTGAAAGAACTTGGTGGTTGTGAATTGATATCAATAAGTGGTGGTGGCGAACCATTTATTATACCAGATATTATGAAAATGATTGAACACACTAAAAAATTAGGTTTTAACCTTAAAATATTTACTAATTTTTCAAGGGTTAATTTTAAAGATATAGATAATTTTATTGAATGGGGGGTGGATAGGTTTGAGGTTAATATATCAGCAGGAACAGAAGAAACTTATTGTAAGGTAAGAAAATTAAAATCTAAGGATTGGAATTTACTTATTGATAATCTTACTTATTTAAATGAAAAAAGAAAAGAATTAAATTTATCATCACCCATTAAATATGTAGTTATTGTAACTAAAGAGAATATAGAAGAAATAGATGAAATTTTTGAATTGGCAATTAAACTTGGTTGTTGTTTTATTGATTTTAGAGATTTAGTTTCACAAGGAGTTTATAAGGGGGAAGATTTATTACCATTAGAAAAACAGGTTGAAGTGTTTAATGAAAAGTTTTTTAAGAATATAAATAAACACTATTTTAAGGAAGTTAAAGATGAGTATTATTTTTATTCAGAAAGATTAAATATGGGAGTTTTTAATGAATGTATTAGTTATAGGGGATAGCTGTGAGGACATTTTTATTTATGGAGATATAGAAAGAATAAGTCCAGAAGCACCAGTACCAGTTTTTAAACCAACACATGAAGAAAAAAATGGTGGTATGGCTAGAAATGTTGCGGAAAATGTTGAAGCATTAGATATGCATATTCATACTGTAACAAATAAAAATAGTATTACAAAGATACGATATGTAGAGAATCGATCTGGTCAAATGGTATTAAGGGTAGATGTACATGACCATTGTGAGAGAGTTGATGAGAGTTTATTAAAAGGACTTACAATAAATAAATTTAAACACCCACCATTTGGATTTGGTTCAAGTACTGAGGATTATTATGATGCAATCATTATTTCAGATTATTGTAAAGGGTTTTTAGAAGAATCTGATATTCAACATATTTGTGAAAATAATAAGAATGTATTTATTGATACTAAAAAGAAACTTGGTGAATGGATTAAAGACGCAAATTTTATTAAAATAAATGAATTAGAATATAAAAAGAACCATGAATTATTATCTGATGACGGATTTAAAGAAAAACTTATTGTTACATTAGGTAGTAAAGGTTGTAGATATAAAGGAGTGGAATATCCAGTAAAAGAAGTTCCAGTAAAAGATGTTAGTGGAGCAGGAGATACATTCATTGCAGGATTAGTTCGTGGTTATTTAGATACAAATAATATAGAAAGTGCAATAGAATTTGCACAAGAGTGTACCACCCATGTAGTACAAAAACACGGAGTAGCAACAGTTAATTTAGAGGAGTTATAAAATGAGTACAAAACCAATGAAACCATTAGCCAAACCACAAAAACAAGTAGATTTGTCAAAAGCAGATACTTTGAAGTGTGATGAATGTGGTAATTATCTTTTTATTAATTCATATGTAATAAAGAAGGTTTCTGCAATAATATCACCGACTGGTCAGGAAGTAATAGCGCCAGTTCAAGTGTATAGTTGTGGAAATTGTGGAGTGGTTCCAAAATTATTTACTGAGGGTACTGGGTTAGATTTTTGAAAATATTAGCTTGTTTATCTGGAGGAGTTGAAAGTACTTATGGTGTATATAATTTATTACAGAATACAGACCATGAAATAGATATATTTCATTTGTATTTTAGAAATCATCCACGATATGAAGGTGAAACTGAAGCGTGTGAACACATTGTAAATTGGTTAGAAAGTAATACAAGAAAATTTGATTGGAAATCTGCTGACCTAAGTCATAGTGGCGTTGATGAAATTACACAACCACCACATTCATCAGATATATGTTATACGATAGTAACTTCTGCGAATATTTCTATTGATGAAAAAGACTATGATGAGGTTAGATTCTTTATAAATAAAAAAGAGTGGGATTCCGCGATAGAAGATAGTATTCCTACATTTGATCATCCATTTATGGTAAATTTATTTAATCTAATATTAAGTAGATTTCCTACAATTGATACTAAATTAGGTTTTGATAGAAATGTTGGTACGTTAAATAAAAAAGAAATATACGAAAAAATACCTGAGGAATTACGAAAATTTATTCATAGTAATGATAAGGAATATAATGTATAAACGAGTAGGTAATGGACTTTTTGTTTTAGGTGGGAAGTATATTGATTTGTATAATGAAATTCAAATTAAAACTAAAAAGTTTGTAGAGGAAATTTTTGATGGAGAAGAATTATGGACACCTTCTATATTATCTCTAGATAATACAGAAAAAAGTAATTATTTAGATTCTTTTTCTAATCAGGCTCAAATGATTCATAGACATTTAGATGGTTCTGATATAGGAATGAATTCACCAACTGTATGTTATAATTTATACGCATTATATGCAGATGATGTAGTCGATGGAAATAAAACTTATGTGATGACTGGTAAATGTAATAGGTTTGAAGAAGGCGAATTACATGATTTGACGAGGTTAATACAATTTACTGGTCAAGAGATTGTACATATAGGTAGTTATGATTATGTAGAGGATTGTTTTGTAAAATCGGTGAATTATGTAAAAAAAATATTTGATTATTTAGAATTAGATTATAAATTCGAAGTCGCGAATGATCCTTTTTTTGGTGCAAAATCTGAAGTTAAAAAACGAGCTCAACGAGTCAATGGGTCTAAAATAGAATATAAGTTATATTTTCCAAATGAAGATAAATATCTCCCAGTAGGATCATTTAATTTTGTAGGTAATGCTTTTCATGATAGATTTAATATAAAAAATACTCAAACAGAGGATGTTGCTTCTGGTTGTTGGGGGTGGGGATTAGAAAGATTTATTTATGCATTGATAAGTCAAAAAGGAGAAAATGTTATTTTTAATTATCCTATTACGTTAGATGAAGATAAAAAACATGGATATAAGAATGTTATAGAGAATGAAGAAGGTTGGTACAGACTAGGTAAAGAAAACTGGTGGTTCGCTAAAAATAATATGGAAAACTATAAAGATATAGATGTAGATTTTAAAGATATCAAATTTGAAGTTATTACTGATTTAGATTCTTTAGATAGACGTAAAGTTGAAATTATATTGGGATTGAAGGAATGTAATAAAGATATAGGTTGGAAGTATAATTGGACATGGAAAGATGCGGAGAATAGAATAAAAGATGGACATATTTTAAAAGCAGCATTTCATAATGGAATGGCAATTCATTGGGATTGGTATTTTACTAATAGTTTTATAATAAAAGATCACGATTCTTGGAGTGCCGTAGTTAATAAGTTACCTAAAGATTATCATTATTCAGCACATTGGTATTGTCATCCAAAATATAGAAGTAATAGAAAATATCCTACATTTATAAAAGATTTTATTTCAGCTTCATATAATTGGAGTTATAATAATGGTTACACTACTGATGTAAATTATCAAGATGGTTGGAATTGGAAATCTTTAAAGATTGTGAAAAAGATGGGACACGTTGGTTCTAATTGGATAGAAGAATTTGGTGAAATAAATGAATTATGAAAATATCGTTTTATCGAATCTTAATATTTATCTTGACAATTATGAAAATGTATTTGGACATTCACACAGACCACTTGATTTAAATACAGAAAGATATAAAAAAAATATAGCATTTTTTGGATGTTCTCTCACATATGGTGAAGGAGTAAAAAATGAAGATACTTATCCTTCACAAATCCAAAAACTATCTAATGATGAATTCAATTGTTTGAATTTTGGAGTTCCAGGTGGGAGTATAGATTTAGCTTATGTCATTTACAATAAAGTTATAAAGAAACTTGATATAGATTGTGTAGTTATTCAATGGCCAAATTTTGACAGAAGAATGTATTTTAATGAAGGTGAATATGTTGGATATTATCCAAATGATGGAAAGGATATAACAAAACCTTTTAGTAAAATTGCTGATTGGGATTATGTTATTAGTAGAAATTTATCTAATTTACAAGTGATAAATTCATTTAAAAAAGTTTATAATTTATCACCGAAGATTGGACACGAACAAAGAGAGTTATTTGAATTATATAATATTGATAATATTTTAAAGTTTCCATTCTATTTAGATACTGAAAATAAATACAGACTTAAAGACGGCCATCCAAATGAATTATGGTATGATAATTATTCGAAATATTTGTATAAGGAATTAATAAGAGATGAATGACAATGTTATAGCGTTTGGTTGTTCATTTACTTTCGGTGATGAATTAGATGATTTACCAAATTGGTATGAAGATATGGAAGATGAGAGAAATTTTATGCCACTTAAATTAAAATATCATAAACCATCTAAAAAAAGTTATCCATATATTCTTGGGAATTTATTAAGTTGTAAAGTTGAAAATTATGGTTGGAGAGGTGGTAGTAACGATAGAATCTTCAGAACATTTTTTGATCATATTTTGAACAATAAAAAGAAAAGTATTTATGTAATTCAATGGACATTTTCACATAGAACCGAAATTTGGTCTAACAAAGGTGGATTCTATAGTGGAATAACACTTAATTTGATTGAAGAAGATAAAAATGCTAAAGAGTATTATGAAGAATATTATGATGAAAATGATGTTAAACGTAGATTAGTGAGATATATGTGGTCGGTAGATGCTATATGTAAAGAATTTAATCAAAAGTTGTATCAATTTCATCCAATTGCAGATGAACAAATAGAAAATGAATTACCAAAGTCAGTTTTAGATACAAAGAAAATTTTAGAATTAGTAGATGGAAAAATACATCCTACTGAGCAAGGACATAAAAATTTAGCAAAATATATAAGAAGTTTAATATGAATTATAGAATTTCAGATTATCCATCTAATACGATTTGTAAATGGACAACTGCCGATTCTTTGGAGTTATTTGAGAAAAATACTATTAAGTATGGTAATGATAATAAATCAATAAGACATTATAAAGAAAATCCAATAAAATATAGTTTTAACAATTATGGATTCAGGACACCAGATGATTTTAATGAAGTAGATGAAGGTAATGTTTTTCTTGGGGATAGTAATACAATGGGTACTGGACATCATTTAGAAAATACCTGGTCATATAAAATAAATCAAGATGTAGGTGGAAAGTTTTGGAATCTTAGTCAAGGTGGACATGGCATACAGACTGATTATAGATTATTATATGGATGGAAAGATCATTTAAAGATAAAAAATATATTTCATTTTACTATTAATCACTCTAGATTTGAGTTTTTTAACAAAAGTGAATTACTTCAAATGAATAATTGGAGTGAGTTCAAACATAAAGATTTTTATTTAGATTTTCTTTGTGATGAAGGATATTGTGAATTTATAGAGGAAACTTATATTAATGCTATTAAAGGATTGTCAAAGGAAATTGGATGTAATTATTATTATGTAAAATTAGCGGAATCATTTTATGACTATGATAAATCTACAGATGATTCATTGGAGGCACGAGATTTATCACACATGACGGTTAAATATCAAAATTGTATTTATGAAAAGTTTAAGGAGTTAAATGTTAAATAATTTATTAATTGTTGCACATCCAGATGATGAGACAATTTTTGCAGGAAATTCATTATTGACTTATGGATTTATTCATAAAGTTATTTGTGTCACTAATGGAGATAATACAGTTAGAAGGTCTGAGTTTGAAAGTGTAATGAAAAGAGTAAAGGTAGATTATGAAATATGGAATTTTCATGATGAATGGAAAGTGGATTTAGATACAGAAGGTATTAGAAAGAAGTTACATAAAACATTAAGAGAGGAAAATTGGAATATGGTTTTAACTCATAATGAAGTTGGTGATAATAATTATGAACATCCACATCATAGACAAGTTTTTGAGTGTGTAGAGAAAGAAATTCCAGATTTGGATAACTTATATTGTTTTGATAATCACGGAAAAGGTTTAAGTTTGGATGAGGTTAAACAAAAATTAAAATTGTTAAATTATTATAAAAGTCAAATGAAAGAACTTGGGATAATATATTTACCTATGTTAGAAGGTTATTTCTATAATGAATCTTTTATAAAGTATCAAAAGTAATGATATTTATTAATATATAGCGACCATTACTTGGAGAATTAAATATGAAAAGTACAGTAGTTAGTTTTGATTGGATCGCGTCAAGTGGATCACTAAAATTAACAGAAATAAATACAGATGTAAGTTTGGGTGGATATAGCCGTCCAGAATATGGAGTAGATTTTGACGCTCTGGCACAGTATTGCTCAGATCAAAGTTTAACAGAAGTTAAAGTACATCACTCCGATCAAGCATATTATACAATAGATTGGATTTCTAATAGTATAACATCTATATCAAATGAAGTCTTTGCAAAACTTTCATCAAGTCTTGCTACGCACGATATTTCTGCTTCAATATACCTAGATGAAAATAATTATGAGGATGGGTTAGATGAAATAGATAGTGGTACTACATTGGATTTGAGAGTAACTAGTTGTATAAATAGTAAATTAGATTATCATGCAGTTGATAAAGAAAATTTCGTAGATTTTGCAAATGGTATTGGTAGTGGAAGTTTACTGTCAGAAGTAGGATCATCTCAAATTACATCTAATAATGCTACAGGAGTTCCAGATTTTGTTTGGAAAGTACCCACTATGGATAGTGGAACTGGTTTATCATTTTATGAGTCTAGTGATAATAATAGTACTATATCCTCGTCAAAAGAGGGCGTAGCATTTGTTGAAAAATATTATCCACCTGATAATGATAAATGGGGATATTTTGCAGGAGATATTAGTTATAAAGTAGTATTGACGGAAGATGGTACCGTGATTCCAATTAGTAGTCATAGAAGTGAAGGTGAGAGAGTAGTTTCATTTAGTAGAGTATCAGAAGAAGATTACTCTAATAAAGATTTGGTATTACGGCCTAAATTAATACTTGCTGGTGTTTGTGGTGAGAGTACAGATATAACATTGGTAGATGGTAGTACAAAAACACCATTACAAATACATTCATCAAGTATTTCTGATAATTCAGATAGTGTTAAAACTGTACAAATTGATGATTTAAATTTGGATTCGTTTGAATATAATACACCAAGTACTAGACAAGGATCTTATACATTATATACAGGTAGTTTTAATTTTACAACTGGAAGTAACCACTTTATGTTTATTCCAAAATATAGTGAAAATTGTGTAACTATTGATAGTACTGTTTTTGATGGAGAAACATTAATACCAGTTGAGATGCTTTCAGATAGTGGAAGTACTTGGCAAATAAAGAAGGCATCTGATGTAGTTGTAGGTGATAAATATTTAAGTTCAAGTATGGATAAGGGAACTGTAGGTAGTGTGGGTGATGCATCAAATCAAGTATTAGTACATCCATCAAGTACAAATCCTAAAAGTGATAATAGTGATATGTATTTTCAACGTAGTATGTTTTGTGGTGATATATTGACTTTAGCAGAAAATAAATTTTATACCATAAGTGAACCACACATTGGAGATAAGTTTGCCACTACAAGTGCTTCAAACGCTGAGAAAAATTCTTATGTTTCTACTTCAAATCAACAATGGGCATTATTGAATCATAATAGTGTAAGTGGAACTACATATAATTGGTCTAATTATAGTACCAACGTAGCACAGTATACTGAGAATATATTAACTCAAATGGTAGCATCATTCAGTTCTTCTTTGTGGGAGTATTAAATAAAAAAAGGTTGTAAGTGGATTACATTAGAGATAATAAAGATAAACCATTCATATATAAAAAACCATTTGATTATACTGTAGAAATACATTTAACTCATATGTGCAATTTTTTTTGTAGTGGGTGTAGTCATTATTCCAATTATAAACTTAATGGTTATTTATCTACTGAAAGATTTAAACATTATCTTGAAACTTGGAGTGATAAATTTAATAAATTACCGTTGGAATTTCGTTTACTCGGTGGAGAGCCAACTCTACATAGAAATTTAGTTGAGCTTATTGAGTTATCAAGAAAGTATATGCCTGATAATAATATTCTACTTTTTACAAACGGAACTTATTTACATAAACATAAAAATTTAAAAGATGTTTTAATTGATAATAAAATAGTTTTAAAATTAACAGATCATTCACAAGAAAAAAAGTATCGTGATAAAATAGATCCAATTAGAGAAATATTATTAAAGTGGTCAGATGAAGGATTAGATTATCGTTCATATGATTATTCAACCGATTTTGGTTTTTCATCTGAAGCTACGGATAAAGGTGGTGGTAGGGGAGATAATACAAGTATTTGGAGAAAGCAATATAAAGGAGATGGCGTAACCATGAGACCTTTTGAAGATAACGAACCAAAAAAGAGCTATGAAATTTGTTGTTGTAGTTGGGCAAAGGGTGGGATAGCAAATATTCAGTTGTATGAAAATAAATTATGGAAATGTCAACATATTGCATATTTAAAAGATGTTTTAACAAAATTTGGATTACAGACACATCCAAAATGGACACCATACCTTAAATATAAACCTTTAAGTAGTAATGTAACATTTGATGAGATGGTTAGTTGGATGAAAAGAGAAGAAGAAGATGTTTGTAATATGTGTCCTGCTTATGATGACAAACGAGAAACGGTTTTAGATAAAGATGTATTTGGAGAACGAAGATATGCATAATATTTTTTGGTGTGGTGGCATCGATTCCACTTATTTGGTTTGTAAGCATTTGATTATAAATAAAGAACCAATTGAGACTTATTATTTAAATTTTGAATGTGATGGTTATTATAAACCTTTTCCACTAGGCAGAGATAGTAAAGAGGTAGAAGTTAAAGTTATGGAAAAGTTAAGGGAAATGATAATTAAACAATTTCCTTATACTGAAAAGTTATTTCCACCAACAATAATGATAGATGAATTTCCAATAAATAAAGAAATATATAAGAAACTTAAATTTTTACATGAAGAACATCAATATAGATATAGGATAATATCACAAGAGTTATATATGATACAATATTCATTGGATGAGAATAAAATATTTGAATATTCTCTTGAAGATGGAATGTCCCTTGGAGTGGACGTAGGATATTTACCGACTGCAAAATTATTAAAAGAAAATTTCACAGAAGATTTTACAATATCAACAGAAAAAATTCCTGAGTTGGAAATTTTAAAAAATTTACATCTTCCACTGTTTGAAACTTGGAGAAAGGATATGGTTGAAGAATCAAGAAAATATGATTTTACAAATATACTAGAGAATACTTGGTCTTGTAGGTGGCCAAAATCTAATGGAGATATTTGTGGAAAATTAGAGAAAAATGGGGATGGTTTTGATTGTACACATTTTATGTATGTTGAATTTGATAAACAACCTCAGTCAGAGATTGAAGAAGGATTTGTACGTTATTATAAAGATAATGAGTACGAAATTATTAAAAGAAAAATAAATTATCACGATATATTAAATGATTAAAGATTATATAGTAAGTTTATTGATGGGATTTTCAGCAGGAGTTCCATTATTGATGACACTTTCTATTCTACAGGCCTGGATGAAAGACTTTGGAATAGATTTGTCTATGATTGGTATATTTGGATTGGTGGGATTACCATATTCATTGAAGTTTACTTGGGCTCCATTTTTGGATAGATTCTCATTACCATTTTTAGGTAGAAGAAGGGGTTGGTTATTATTAAGTCAAATTTTTATAATTTTAACTATGGTTGGAATATATTCGATTGATATTTCCACTCAATTAATTCCTTTGGGAATGCTGTGTTTAATGTTATCATTCTTTTCTGCAACACAGGATATATTAGTAGATGCATATAGAAGAGAAAATGTGTCAGAACAACATTTACCTATGTCATCATCTTTATATGTTATTGGATATAGAGTTGGTATGGCAATAGTGGGTTCGTTGGGATTTATTTTATCTGATTATATGACATTTAATTTTGTATTTTTATGTTTATCGAGTTTAATGGGTGTTGGTATTATTACTACATTATTTTGTGATGAAGGTGATTATGTGGTTAAAGAAAGAGAATCAATAATAGAACCATTGTTAGATTATTTTCGTAAAAATAAAGCCATAGTTATATTATTATTTCTTTTTATGTATAAAATTGGTGATATGTTAGCATTTTTTATGGGAACACCATATTATATGGATTTGGGATATACAAAATCTCAGATTGGATATATTAAATTTATTTCTACTTGGATGATTTTATTTGGAAGTTTTGTTGGTGGGGTTTTAATGGTCAAGTATAATAATATAATGAAAGGATTATTTTATTTTGGTTTGTTACAAATGATATCCACATTTGGATATGTTATATTGGGTTGGGTAGAGCCGAGTCTTGTTTCACTTGGTATAATGTGGTCATTTGAAACCTTTTGTGCAGGATTAGGTATGTCAGTATTTATATCATATATTGCGTTACTTACTAATGTAAAGTTTACAGGAACACAATATGCCTTGTTGTCAAGTTTTGTTGCGATACCAAGAACTTTGTTTACTTCACAAACAGGATTTTTAGTAGAGTCAATAGGTTGGGAATATTATTTTATATTTTGTACTTTACTTGCTATACCTGGATTAATATTACTGAAGTATTTAGATGAGTAACTACATAGTAAAAACAATCTTTACCAAAAAAGAATGTGATAAAATTCTTGAAATGGATAGAAGTTTTGTTAACAGATTTTATCATACTAATACATCATTTAAAAAAACATGGTTAAATGGAACACTTAGACCAGCAGAAGATAATATTTTAGATGAGGTAGTAAACGCTGAAGATTGGGTGTATGATAGACTAATGGAAAATAAGGACATAGGAAATTTTGCAACTTGTGAAGGATTATGGCCGTTAATTTTTAAAGAGTATCAAGTAGGTGATGAGATTGGAATGCATTTTGATAATGCTTTTGGTATAAGGAGAGTGACAGTTTCTATATGTTTAAATGAGGATTATGAGGGTGGGTTTTTACAATTTCCAAGTTGGAAATTTGATATGGATACTGGAAAAGATAATTTTAAAATAGTAGATGTAAAATTAAAAGTAGGACAAATGGTACAATTTCCGTTAATGTTATTACATAGGATTGCACCAATTACAAAGGGTGTTAGAAAGCAATTGGTAACTTGGTATTCGGGAGAAGTTTTAAATTGGTAGATTTAAATGATTGAAATAAGTGAATCAGTAATAGTTACAAAAGTTTTTAGTGAATCAGAATGTCTTAAAGTGTTTGATTCTAAAGGCGAATTTGTTACAAGCCCACAAGATCAACAAGATGATGGAAAATATATAATTGTTCCAGATGAAAGTGATTATACTTTTGGTCATACTAATTTTCCATATTGGCATGTAGAATTTTCAGATGAAAACGAATGGTTTGTTAAAAAATTGAGAGAACACGTTACAGAGATAAATGATAAATTTTTTAAATTTAAAAATAATGGTTTGTGGAATATGGGAATAAAGGAATATTCCGATCATCCAGACCATAATAATAGTTGTTCATGGCATTTTGATGATATGAGTAGAGGTAAAAGGTTAGGATGTTCAACTACATTACATAATGCTATTGAAGGTGGGGAATTTGAAATTTTTAATGGTGAAAAAGTATCTATAGATATAAAAGTGGGTGAAGTTGTAGTATTTCCTACTTGGCTTTTCCATAGAGTTAGCCCAGTACTTAAAGGAAAACGACTTTCACTGATCACTTGGATGAAGGGAGATCCCATTGATTTTTAGGGTAGCGATATGATAAGTATAATATTTCATGATGTATTTAGTAGATTTCCAGAAGGAGTTGCTCATGAAGATGAGGGAAAAGTTTTGTCCTACGAAGATTTTGGAAGAACAGCAAAATATTTGAAACAAAATAATATAGATTCATTTTCAGAAAATTTACCAGATGATTTAAAAGATAGAGGGGTGTATTGTTCTTCTAAATATGATAAAGTTATAGTAGTATCTCGTTCAATTGTGGTAGAGCAAATGTTATATAGTTTAGTTCAAAGTAATGTTTATTATTATGGAGGACTTGCTATAACTAAAAATGTTGTTTTAGATTTTTTAAAAAGAAAGGGATTTAATGTACCAGATTTCGTTGTTAGTCCATCTACAAGAGAAGAGTTATTTGATAAGTTAGGTGATGATATTGTTGCAAAACCTATTGAGTATCTTACCCAGAAGGGTAAACTTGTACATAGAATATCTCAAAGTACAAAAAATATAGATTTAAATAGGTGGTTATTTCAAAAGTATGTAGGTAAAAAGATACAACCTTCATGGACACCTAGAGTTAACAGTTTATTTGGAAAAAATATTTCATATCATTCTAGTAAGTATTCTATAGCTGAGAATGAATCTTATGATAAAATTTCTAAACTTGAATATTATGCCAAAGCATGGTTAGAGGGTGCTAAATTTTTAACTACAAAGGTTGATGATGAAATATTAGATATATCGAAAAAAGTGTCAAAAGAACTTACTACACATTTTAGATGTGGAATTATTGGTATAGATTTTGTAACTGATGATTTTAATATTCCCTGGATAGTAGAATGTAATTCTTCTAATGTTAGTTTACGGTCAGGAAAAAGTGTAGGATATCCAAAACGACTCCAAGCAGTAGTTGATAAATTGGACTTAGACTATAAACCAGTTGATTCAATTTTAAATACACCTAAATTAATATCAGAAGCTTGTGTAAATTTTATTGAGAATTTGATATGAAAAAATTAAATAAAATATATGATTTAGAAAAACTACAAATAGATAGAAAGTTTGTAGAAGAAAGATTTAAGTATGAGGATGGTGCTTTTGGACATTGTATATCATTACCGAGTATTTATGAGATAGCAGAATCACATAAAGAGCATCATAATAATGTACCATTGAGGGGAGTGTTAGATTATACACCATATTTCAAAGAAATTTTTGATAGTTTTGAAACAGAGATAACTGGATTTAGATTGTTGAGAAGAAAAGCACATTCATCTTATGGATTACATGAAGATACTGATATTGGTGAGGATGTAAAAAGAGTTCAAATACCCATTATTACAAATGATGATTGTTGGTTGGCGGCAACGGATTTAGATTATATACCAGAAGATATTAGATTACTCTATGAAAAAGATGGAATAAAGAATGGTATCAACTGGACGGATGAAGTTCCTTATGATAAAGATGGTACTGCATTCAAGAACTTTAAAGAAAGATTTAAAGGACTCTATACATTGGTGCAATTCAAACCTGGAGTAATGTATCACGTTACATTTGCGAAGAAAATACATGGTTTATTTAATGAAGGTGATACAGATAGAATTACATTATTAATTGATGTAAAGGTAAATGATTGGTTGCTAGAATTTATTGAAGGGTTTGAATATTTTTAAACTATTTATTTAAAAGGTTACATTACATGAAAACAAAATCATTATTTGATCATATAAATCATATTACACAAAAACAAACAAAAGGTTATTGGGATTCACTAAACGAAACAGAGAAAAAGCAGTGGTCTAATTATATGATACATAGGTTTTTATCTATGAAGATGGAATGGGCAGATTTTGTAAATGAGATTCAAAAATTAAATCTTAAACCTAAACAACTTTATTTAGTATATTCTAACGTATTACCAAAAGGTAAACAATATTTAAAATATATTAAGAAGAAGAAGGGTACTATTTATAATACACAAGTCATTCAGAAAATTTCGGAATACTTTCAAATCAGTCAAACAGAATCAGAAGATTATTTAAATTTGTTATCAAAAGATAAAATTAGAGAATTGATTTCTCTATATGGTTACACAAGTAAAGAATTAAAACAAATGGGATTATAAAATGAAAAAAGCAAAAGTTATAAGAGAAGCTAGTACAAGAAAAGGCTTAGAAGTGCCAGCATCATATGGTACTGGAATCACGGATAAAGGTATAGTTACTATGATGGAAGAAGAATGGCCTCAGATGACTGCGGAGTTTCGTAGATTACAGAGGGCACAATACGAATTGTTCTTATTTAAGCAGCATGATTATGGACCAGGAAATATTTCGGTAGGTTCACAATTACAAACACCCGAAGAAGTAAAGTTATCATTAACAGGTTTATGGTTTAGAATGAATGATAAGATACAACGATTAAAAACTTTGTTGATGGGTGATAGAGAAGCCGCAGTAAATGGTGAACCTATGGAAGATGCATTTCTTGATGTATCCAATTATGGTATTATGGCAACAATCGTAAAAAATGGAAAATGGGGTAAGTAATTTGCCAGATAAATTAAAAGTTAGTTATTCACAATATTCTATGTGGTCTCAATGTCCTCATAGATGGAAATTAAATTACATTGATAGAATGTCTACCTTTACTGATAATATTCATACTTTATTTGGTACATCTATGCATGAAGTTATGCAGTTTTGGGTTAAGACTATCTATGAGGTTTCTGCTAAAGCTGCAAATGAGTTAGATTTAAATAATATGTTGTTGGCTAAAATGAAAAAATTATATTCTGACCTTATGAAGGTAGAAGGGTCAGAGCACTTTACTACACCTGATCAATTAACAGAGTTTTGGCAAGATGGGTGTGCAATTTTAGATTTTTTAAAGAAAAGGCGTGGAGATTATTTTTCTAAAAAGGGATGGGTTTTAAAAGGTATTGAAACTGAATTGGATTATCCACTTACAGATCAAGTAGGTTTTAGAGGATTTATAGATTTGGTACTTGAAAATACGATAAATCAGAAAATTAAAATTATAGATATTAAGACTTCTACAATGGGTTGGAATAAGTGGGCTAAAACAGATAAGAACAAAACAGATCAATTGTTGTTGTATAAACAGTTTTATTCAAAACAGTTTGATATACCAATGGATAAAATTAATGTAGAATATTTTATAGTTAAAAGAAAGTTATATGAAAAAGTAGAATGGCCTCAGAAAAGGGTACAGTCTTTTATACCAGCAAATGGGACTCCATCTATTAATAAAGTTTTAAATAATTTAAGTAATTTTTTGGAAGATGGATTTGAGGGGAATACTCATAAACATAAAGATTATTTAAAAAATGCAAGTAAAAAAACTTGTAGGTTTTGTGAATTTAATCAAACTGAACATTGTGATATGGGAGTTAAATAATGGAACGTAGACACCAGAATAGAGTAACATTGCGGATGTATTTACCAGATTTTATACAAAATTTAGATAGTAATGTTGACGAATTACAAAAACTTTATAATGAAAATCATATGGCTATAACTTTATATTTGTGGTATGATAAAAATGATACTATTGATTTGGATGTTTTAAAAGAATTTATCAAAACCTGGGAATCTAAAAAATATTTTAGAACTATTATTAAAAGTAATTTTACAAATTTTTATCGTGAGTTTATATGGTTTGATATAATACCATTAAAATATAAAGATAAGAGTTCACAAGTTAGGTTTTCATTTAGTTATCACAATAGCTCTCAACTGAGTGAGGGTCTTAAACATTTTGGTGAAATTTTAAGTTTTACAAATTCTACAAGACCAAAAAAGGTACAAAAAAGGACAGATCATAGTTATAATGAAAATAGCGATAGTCGGTAGTAGGAAATACGATAATAAAATAAAAATAAAAGAGTTTATTTTCCAATGTAAAGAACAATTTGGAGATAAATTAGAAATAGTTAGTGGTGGATGTAAATATGGGGCAGATAAACATGCTAAACAGGTATCAATGGAGTTGGATTTAAGATATGTAGAATTTCCACCAGCACATTTTCCACATAATCAATATTGTGTTAGAGAAGCTTTTAATTATGGGAAACCTTATGCGGTATGGCATTATTTTGAAAGGAACGAGGAGATAGCAGACTATAGTGATATGGTTGTAGGTTTTATACCAGAGGGAGTTAAATCTAATGGAACCAACAATACATTAAAACACGCTGAAAAATTTAACAAAAAGGTTATTATTATAAATTAAGTATATATTTATATATATGTATATATGGGATAAGAAATGATTATGGATGAATTAAAATTAACATCAGTAAAAATTTTAGCAAGCCTACATAAAAGATTTAAAAGGTTTTGCTTAGAGGATGAGTTTACACTTCAAAAACTGGTTAATAGATCGTTAGATTTATATACCACAGATGGGGAGTTTAAAAAGAAAATAGATGGTTATCAAGAATTAGAAAATTCAGGAAGTATGATATGAGTAGAAAAAAGATTTTACTTTTGTCGGATGATTTGAGAATGTCATCTGGGGTTGGTTGTGTTTCGAAAGAGTTTGTTTTAGGTACTGTTGGACATTATGACTGGGTTCAGATAGGGGGAGCTATTAAACACCCAGATAAAGGTAAGGTATTTGATATGAAGGATGAGATTAAATCTCTACAACCAGAAATTGAAAATCCATACTTGATGATTTATCCAACAGATGGTTATGGTGATCAAGAATTAGTTAGGGCATTAATAAGGAGAGAAAAACCAGACGCAATTATGATTTATACAGACCCAAGATTTTGGGTTTGGTTATATCAAATGGAACATGAAATTCGGTCTAATATACCGATTTTTTATTATAATATATGGGATGATTTACCGTATCCAATGTGGAATGAACCTTATTATGAATCGTGTGATTTGATTATGAATATATCTAAACAAACTGTAAATATTGTTAATAATGTTTGGCATCAAGAACCACCTGAAGATTGGCAAGTAACTTATGTTCCGCATGGAATAAATCAAGATGTTTTTAAACCTTTACCGATAGATGATGAAGGGTATAAAAATTTTATGAAAGATAGTAAGCATCCAGTTGAAGATTATGAATTTGTAGTATTTTATAACGCTAGAAATATTCGTAGAAAATTACCAGGTGATATTGTATTGGCATTTAGTAAATTTGTAGATATGCTTCCAGAAGAAAAGAGAGATAAATGTTTGTTGTTAATGCACACAAATCCAATTGATGAGAATGGAACTGACTTGATGGCGGTAGCTGATGCCGTAGCTAAAGGAAAAAATGTAAAATTCTCTGATGGCAAAATAACACCAGCACAATTAAATTATTTATATAATTTTGCAGATGTTACATTGCTTATTTCTTCAAACGAAGGATTTGGATTAAGTACTGCGGAATCAGTAATGGCAGGTACTCCAATGATTGTGAATGTTACTGGTGGAATGCAAGACCAATGTGGATTTAGACTTGATGGTAAATTATTGACAGAAGAAGATTATGCAGAAATACATTCTTTACACGATGCGAAGAAGTGGAAAGATAATCCACGACTTACACATGGTAGTTGGACAAAACCAATATGGCCTACTAATCGCTCACTACAAGGTTCACCACCTACACCATATATTTTTGACGATAGACCAAGTTTTGAAGATGTTGCTGAAAGATTATATGAATGGTATCAGACACCAAAAGAAGATAGAGATAAGGCTGGATTAGAAGGTAGAGAGTGGATGTTGAGAGAAGATACTTGTCTTTCAGCTAAGAGAATGAGTGAGAGATTTATAGAGGATATGGATAGGTGTTTTGAGAAATGGACACCAAGAAAACAATTTAAGTTATATGAGGCATAAATGAGTGATTATAATGGTTTTAGTTTTGATTTAGAAGGTAATGGTAAGAAAATAACTAAAGATAGAGTAGATAAAGTTCTTGAATTTACAGAAGATTCTAATGAATGGAATGTAATAGGGGAAGTATTAGAGGTTGAAGATGGTAATATTATTCTTATGGGAGATAATGAGGACCCATGGAGATATAATTATGCCAATGAAGTTTTGTTTCTTATTAAAAAATTACAAGAAGAATTAGATTTTACTTTCAAGGGAGAGTTTGTGTGGATGTCAGACGACTATCAAAATAGTTATACAGATACATATACATTTGATGGTAGTGGAGATTATGAAGAAGAATTTGAAGAGGAAGAGCATGAGTGGTACGAAGATGAGTAAACCAGTATGTTTAGTTACAGCACCTGTAGCTACGAGAAGTGGATATGGAGCACATTCGAGAGATATAATACATTCACTTATTGATTTAGATTTATATGATGTAAAGATAATGCCAGTTCGGTGGGGATCAACACCACAAAATGCATTGGATGAGAATAATCCAGAAGATAAAAAAATACTGGATAGATTTTTACCAGAACCTACTTTACCAGATCAACCAGAATTACATATTCATATTGTAGTTCCAAATGAATTTCAGACATGGGGAAAATATAATATAGGTATAACTGCAGGAGCGGAATTTACCGCAGTAAGACCTGAATGGATAGAAGGATTAAATAGGATGGATTTAAATATAGTACCATCTGAATTTACTAAGGAAGGGATTGTTTCAACTAAATTTGATAAGTCTAATGAACAAACTAAAGAAAAAGTTGGTGAATTAACAAATGAAAAACCAATAGAAGTTTTGTTTGAGGGTTATAATGAAAATATTTATGGAAAAGTTACCTCTGATGATTTATTAAACGAGGAATTATCAAAAATTAAGGAAAATTTTTGTTATTTTTTCACAGGACATTGGCTGCAAGGTAATTTGGGTAATGATAGAAAAGATGTTGGAGCTATGATTAAGATATTTTATGAAGCTTTTGGTAGAAAGTTAAATAAACCAGCTTTAATTTTGAAAACTACTGGTGCTACTCCATCAGTACTTGATAGGTATGAGATTTTAGGTAAAATTGAACAAATTAAAAAACAATTTCCAGGACAGAAGTTACCACCAGTGTATTTATTACATGGAGATTTGACAGATGATCAGATGAATTCATTATATAACCATCCGAAAGTAAAAGCTATGGTTATGCTTACACACGGGGAGGGATTTGGAAGACCTATTTTAGAATTTTCAACTACTGGTAAGCCTATGTTGGTTAGTAATTGGAGTGGTCATTTGGATTTCCTTAAAAAAGATGCAGTTACTTTAATTAAAGGAAGATTAACAGAAGTTCCAAGAGATGCATTTCCAGATAATATACTTCAAGAAGGAGCTCGATGGTTTACTTGTGATTATGGTACGGTTAAACGAGAGTTGATTAATTGTCATAAACAGTTTAAAAAATATAGTAAAAAATCACAAAGACAGAAAATATATGCTAGAAATTTTACTAGACAGAAAATGACAGAAAAATTAGGAATGATTCTTGATAAATACGTTCCTGAATTTCCAAAGGCAGTTACTATGAATTTACCTAAACTTAAAAAGGTGGATGGTACAACCATGGCTACAGAACCAACTCAAATAAAACTTCCAAAGCTAAAAAAGGTGTAATATGGAAAATAAAATAACTTGTCCAATGTGTTCCGCTGAAAAAATGTGTATAGAAGAAACTCAAGCTGGAAATTCTTCATCATATATATGTTTTAGGTGTGGATATATGTCAGATAGTAGAATGACTGAAGATTCAGAATTTATGGAAAATCATTTAAAAAATACTCCACAAATAGTTATAGAATTAAAACAATATGATATAGAAAGGTCAATTTATTGGTATCCTACCGTAATAAATGTACCAGATAAAGGAGTTATATTTCCAAAAGAAGAAGTTGATACTTATAGATGGACAGCAGCTAAATATATTGAATCTAAAAAAGAAGGATATGAAGTTGAATTAGATATGGATAACGCAAAAGAATATAATGCTACTAATTTCTATAATGCTTTACAATATATAGGAGTAGTAGTAGAGGGAGATACTGTTGAAAGTAATCACGCAATGGCCTAGAGTAAAATCTGGAGATATAATTTCATTTAAATATAAGAATGAACGTAGTGGTAGAACTTTGACACATTCTATTTTAGTATTGGCTAAAGATATAAAAGTACCAACTAAATCAGGTGATAAAAGATTTTTGATTGGATTAAAAATAGAAGAAAGCAATAGACCAGTAGTTCCTAAAGATACTATTGAAAAGTTTTTGTTTGAGGTGGGAGAGATTAAATTAGTAGACCCAATAAATAAAATTTATGGGTTGGACATGGAAACAAAAGGTAGTGTGGGAGAAGTACAACTGAAAAGGTTATGGAGAGATTTAAAACCTTTAAATAGATCTAATAATCTATATAGAACTTATGATTATTTGAAAGCTAGAAAAGCGGCAGTTTATAAAGAACCAATAAAATTATCAAATACAGTAAAGGAAGCGTTAGAAGAAAAGTTTAAATATGAAAGTTAGTTACGCAATTACAGTATGTAATGAAGAAGAAGAGTTACAAAAATTAGTTACATTTTTATTAAAACACAAAGAGTTACAAGACGAAATAGTAATTACATATGATTCTAAAAATGGTTCTAAAGGAGTTGAGGAATATCTAAGAAGTCATTCAGTTAATGGAGAATTTAGTTGGCATCCATTTGAGTTTGAAGGAAACTTTTCAGATTTAAAAAATCATACCAAGAAAATGAGTGGTGGAGATTATATACTACATTTAGATGCAGATGAAATTCCACACGAAATATTAATGGAACAAATACATACTATATTGGAAATGAATGATGTTGATTTGGTTTGGATACCAAGAGTAAATACAGTAGAAGGTTTGACAGAGGAGTGGGTACAAAAGTGGGGTTGGAGAGTTACAGAAAAAGGTTGGGTGAATTATCCAGATTATCAAGCAAGAATATTTAGAAATAGTGATGAAATACATTGGGTAGGTAAAGTACATGAAAGAATAAATGGTTGTAAGACTTATTCACATTTACCACCACACGAAGAATTATCTTTATATCACCCAAAGACAATTGACAAACAAGTGAAACAGAATGAGTTATATGAAGGGTTGATGAAATGAAAACATATGTTATAGCAGAGATTGGTATAAATCACAATGGAGATATGAATGCAGCTAAACTATTAATAGATATTGCATCAGTCGCAGGATGTGATTCAGTTAAGTTTCAAAAAAGAAATCCCGATGTATGTGTCCCTGAAAAAGAAAAATCTAAAATAAGAGAAACGCCGTGGGGTGAAATGACTTATTTGGAATACAAATATAAAGTAGAGTTTGGTAAAGAAGAATATGATGAGATAGATAGGTATTGTAAAGAAAGAGATATTGATTGGTCGGCATCACCCTGGGATATGGATAGTTTAGAATTTTTAATGCAGTATGATGTACCATACATAAAAATTCCATCAGCTATGTTGACTAATGATGAATTATTAATTGCAGCAAGAGATACAGGTAAGAAAGTAATTCTTAGTACTGGTATGAGTACTGTAGAAGAAATAGATCATGCGGTAGTTTTATTAAAGTCAGCAATTACTGTAGAGCCATATTATGAATTAGCGGGAAATATAGTTTTATTACATTGTAATTCTACTTATCCTGCGCCAATAGAAGAATTGAATTTAAGCGCAATTAAAACACTTAAAGAGAGATATAATTGTGCGGTGGGATATAGTGGACATGAGTTTAGATTAGGGACTTCAGTAGCAGCAGTTTATTTAGGAGCTACTGTTATTGAAAGACATATAACACTTGATAGGTCTATGTGGGGATCTGATCAATTATCTTCTGTAGAACCACAAGGATTATTTAAATTGATGAGTGGGATTAGGGAATTGGAACAAGCTCGGGGTGATGGGACTATAGAGGTTACTAAATCAGAAGAAAAGGTTAGAAAACATTTAAGAGGTTAATTTGTTTGATTTAAATATAGATACAGATAACAGATATGAATTTGAATCTTGGTCTGTAAAAAGTTTACAAAATATGTTTCCTTATTTTGAAAATTTATATTCTGACGGAGAAATTTGTTATTCTAACTTAGAATTTTTAAATAAATTTGAAGATAAAAAGGTTTTATTATTAGCTGGAGGACCATCCACTAATGATGTTAATTGGGAAAATTTAGATTATGATTATATAGTTACTTTGAATCATTTTTTTATGAATAGTAGATTGAGAGATAAAAAGGTAGATTTGGCAGTTGTTGGTGGAGAAGTTGATTTACAATCAGAACAGTTTTTATCTTATGTTTCAGAACATAATCCATATTTATTTTTTGAGATACATAGTAGATGGGATAGTGAATTAGAGTATTGTAAAAGATTATATGAAGAATATACATTGATGGGGTGTTTTCACACTAGATTTTATGGAAAATTAGGTGGGGGTCCTCGTTTATTGTTATTTTTATTATATTTAAAACCAGATACACTTTATTTTGCAGGATTAGATGGATCTAAGCCAATGGTAGAAGAAAACCATGCTTTTGAAGGTAAGAAAAATACATTACCACATGGAGTTGATAGAAATAATGCGGTTAAAGTATTTACGGATGAATATGAAATGTTTTGGGAGTATTTAAAAAAATTAAATTTTAATACATCTTTATATAATTTAGGGGAAGGATTTGATTATAATATGAGTTCTAAATATTCTAAAAGATCTTTCCCATTAACAGAAGAAATTAAAGATTTGATAAGGAGATAATTATGTTTTTTGTTTTTGAAATGGCTAATAATCATATGGGTAGTATTGAACATGGCAAATTGTTAATAAAAACTTTTGGAGATTTGTCAAAGAAGTATGGGATAAATGCAGGTATGAAATTACAATTTAGGAATTTACCTACTTTTATTCATGAAGATTTTAAAGATTCAGATTTAAAATATGTAAAGAGATTTAACGAAACTGTTTTAACAGAACACCAATTTAAAACTTTGTTAGAATGTATGGTTGATAATAATTTTAAAACAGTAGTTACACCATTTGATAACGAGTCTTTACCAATGATTGAAAGATTAGGAGTAGATGTAGTAAAAGTAGCAAGTTGTTCTATAGATGATTGGCCTTTATTGGAAGAAATTAGTGAGGTAAACAAGAAAATTATTATATCTACAGGTGGAGCTGATTTTGATACATTGAGGAAGGTCTACAGGTTATTTAAAAGTAAGGGTAGAGATTTTGCATTCATGCATTGTATAGGAGAATATCCTACACCACATTCTCACGCTAATTTACAACGGATAAGAGATTTAAAATATGAGTTTTCAGATATACAGGTTGGATTTTCTACACATGAACCACCCGCAGAGAAATCTATTGTACCATTGGCGTTAGCGATGGGATGTGAAATAGTTGAAAAACATATTGCAATACCAAATGTAGAAGAAGGTTGGAAACCAAACGAGTATTCTTGTACTCCAGAACAGATAGAGGATTTGTTTAAAGAAATAGTTGAAATGCAGAAGTCAGTTGATGGTAAGTCAGATAATGAAATAAAAGCATTAGCGTCATTAAAGAGAGGAGTTTATCTAAAGAAAGATTTAGAGGGAGGTCATTTATTAACGCCTGATGATTTATATTATGCAATGCCATTACAAGAAAATCAATTAGACGCATCTGATTACCATGAAATTGTAGGAAGTGAGACTAATGGGAAAAAGTTAATTAAAGATTCACCATTGATGAGTTCTGATGTGATAGCACCTTATAAAAAAGTTATTATAGATGAAGTTAGAAAAAAGGTATTGGATTTATTAAAGAGAGCAAATGTAACTATTACTCCAGATGATGAAGTAGAGATTTCATCCCATTATGGACTGGAAAGGTTTGAAGAAGTAGGTTGTTTGATTATCAATAAAATTAATAGAGAGTATTGTAAGAAAATTATTGTTCAATTACCTAATCAGAAACATCCAGTTCATCATCATATTAAGAAAGAAGAAACTTTTGAACTACTATATGGAGATTGTACATTGAATCTTAATGGAAAAGATGTTCCATTAGAAACAGGAAAACCCCTGCTGATTACACGTGGAGTTAATCATTCATTCTCAAGTAAGAATGGTTGTGTTGTAGAGGAAGTTTCTACTACTCATCATTTAAACGATTCCAAATATGAGAATGTGGAAATTAGTGGTTTAGATTTAAGTGATAGAAAAGTTTACATTAAATTATTAGGATAAAATAGTTATGAAATCAATTAGTGATATATGTTTTATAATACAGGCTAGATTAAATTCAACAAGGGTACCACGTAAAATGATAAATCCATTTTCAGATACTACATTGATGGATTTGGGAATACAGAAAGTGTTAGATTCTAAAATTATACCTAAAGAAAATTTTTATTGCTCAGTTTATGAGAAGGAATTGGTAGATTTATGTAACAAGTATGAGGTTAATATATATCATAGGTCAGAGAAATCAGCTAATGCAGAAAGTACGGTAACTGGAATATATGAGTGGCATGATCAACTACCTTATAAATATGTTGTTTTAATTAGTGCGTGTACACCATTGTTGAAAACTGAAACTATTGATGGGTTTGTTGAGAAGTATATTAATTCAGATTCAGATGGATTGTTTGGTGTTATAGGAAAGAAACAATATTATTGGAATGAAGATGGTGATATGATTACAAAATGGCCAGAAGGACTTACTATTATGAATACTAAGATGGTAGAGACCACTTATGAAGCCGCACATACTTTGTATGCATCAAGAATGGATACTATCAAGGATGAAATTTGGATGGGTGATGCACCATTCACCAAAGGAAATCCAGAGTTATTTGAGATGGATGAGTTAGAGGTTTTTGATATTGATTATCCATGGCAATTTGAGGTAGGTGAAGTTTTATATAATAAATTTAAACCACAAAAATTTGAATATAGTGGTGGACATTTGGGTTAAGTGAATACATATAAGGAACATTATCAGCATTGTAGAGAAGTAAACCCAATAGAGGGTGGGGTTTATAATAGTGTATATGATTTGACGGTAGACAATACACTATTTAATTTTGATAACCATATTGAAGTTATAAAAACTATTAGAGAAAAGATTAGTGATAAAATAGATAAGAAGGTTGGATGTTTTAGAGATTCACACGGACATGCTATTAGAGTTAATGATTGGGGAGATATAAAAGAACTTTATACTTTAACTGAATATTTTATGCCAATAATTGAGAAAAACATATTTGGATGTTCAGCCAAGATAGAATTTTTACATCCATATAGAAATATTCCGAATCCAATTGCCTGGCATCATTGGGCATTTGAAAAAGTAGATGAATCGGATCCAAAAGCAGTACAATCATCGTGGAAATGGCATTATGATGATTGTCCTTTAGAATTTATAAAAATGTTTGTAAATTTAAATGAAGTTACTCACGACAGTGGATGTTTAAAGTATATAAAAGATAAAGATGGAACTATTCCAGTTATTCCATCTTATAGAAATGCACCACATGCAGAATCATCTAAATCTCAAGCGTATGTTGCTTCCAGAATACCTTCAAAAGTAGTAAGAAAAAAGTTAGATGAGGGCGGTAAAGTTGTTAATGTAGTTGGAGAACAAGGGAGTTATGCTATTTGTACTCCTAATATTATACATAGAGCAAGTTGCCCAAAACCTGGTACGGAACCAAGAGATGTTTTGTTCTTTTTTATAAGACCCAGTATAAAGAAATATAGTAATTATTTATCACCCACTTACAGTTATAAACCTGAAAGAAACGTAAAAATGTATGAGTTAGATTGATGAAGGAATTTGAATTAAAAGATTTTAGAATAGAAAGTAAGGTAAGTAAATGAATATATTAATTACAGGAGTAGCAGGGTTATTAGGTTCTAATTTAGCAGATTGGATTACTGGATTTGATTTGGGAGATGTTGTTGGTATTGATGATTTGAGTGGTGGTTATAGAGATCATGTTAACGATTCTGTATATTTTTATGATTACAATATATTGAATGATGATATAGAAAAGTTATTTCAAACCTATGACTTTGATATAGTTTATCATTTTGCAGCTTATGCGGCAGAAGGATTGAGTCCATTTGTTAGACAATTTAATTATAAGAACAATTTGGTCACTACTTCTAAGTTGGTTACATTATCGATAAAATATAATGTTAGTAGATTAGTATTTACTTCATCTATGGCAGTATATGGAAATAATAAGGTACCATACAAAGAATTTTATGCACCACAACCAATAGACCCATATGGAATTGCTAAGATGGCATGTGAGAGAGATATACAGATAGCTGGTGAACAGCATGGATTGGATTGGTGTATTATTAGACCACATAATGTTTATGGAGAAAAACAAAATATTTGGGATAAATATAGAAATGTTTTAGGTATATGGATGAATAAACATTTGAATGGAGAACCAATTACTATTTTTGGAGATGGTACACAAAGGAGAGCATTTTCATATATTGGTGATTCAGTAGAACCACTTTGGAAAGCTGGAGTTGATGATCGGGCTAGTAAACAGATTATAAATCTTGGTGGAATAACAGATGTGAGTATAAGAGAAGCTGCAGATACTCTAATTGAAGTTATGGGTGGAGGCGAAATTGTAGAGGTAGAACAAAGACATGAGGTACATAGTGCATATTCAACATATAGTAAATCAGTAAAGTTGTTAGATTTTGAACATAAAACTGATTTGAAGGAAGGTCTTACAAAAATGTGGGAGTGGGCTAAACAGCAACCAAATAGAGAACAGTTTAAGTGGGAAGAATATGAATTAGATGTAGGATTATATGAGTTCTGGAAATGAAGAAAGAAACACCAGATATAAAAAGACATATAAATACTTTAGGTTCTATTGAAGAAAGACTTTTCTACTTAAAGGATATCTATAAAGATGAAACGGCGTATTATGTCACCGCGGGACCGAGTTTAGGAACACATGACAAGAAAAAGTTAAATGATTTTTTATCAAATAAGTTAGTATGTTCAATAAAACATTCTTATGATTATGTTGGAGAGAGTGTAGATTTTCATTTATTGAATACTTGGAATCATAAAAAGACTAAGTATGTTACTGATAATACTATAGTTGTATATGCTTTAGCAAAGTCATACTTTAAAGAGCATTTGGAGTTTGCATCAATGCATCCAATGGATATATTTGTACCAGTTTCAAATCCACCATTCACAATGCAACATCAGACTACTGCGGCTACTAGAGAGTTTGACAATTTATTTAGTTTTAGACATGGTGTAGAGATAAAATGGGGTCCTGGTTTGACTTATGAATTAGCATTTCCAATACCACTTTTGTTAGGATGTAAAAAAATAATTACTATAGGATGGGATATAGGAGACCCAAATGCGAAGTGGGATAGTAGCCAACATTTTGTATCGGATGATTCTTCTAAGGATGTTTATGATGATGAGAAAGGAACTCAACCACAAGATGGTGAGTTGATTGAAGCGATAGAAAGTACAAAAGAATTTTATGATTGGTCAGTAAAGAGAGGTATTGATATAAAAATAGTATCAGACAGAAATCCAGCAGATGAAAGATTTGAAAGAATAACATTTGAGGAATTGTTGAGATGACAAAAAAAGAATATACAAGTCAAGTAAATGGTGATAAATCAAGAAATGGACAACGGTTAGAAAAACTGTTTACAAAAAAAACAGGAATTAAGAAGTTAAAGAAAAATAATAAACCAACATTTAATAACAGACATGGTAAAAAAGAGATTATAGATTTTGATTTTGTTTGGAAACATGGTAAAGTAAATACCTATATTGATATAACAACCAGTTATAGAAGTTCCAGAGCTAAACAAAAAGCATATAATGGAATGTTATTAAAAAGAATTAATAATACAGATGAAGTTTGGTTAGTATCAGAAACATTTAAACAGAATGGTAAAGTATGTAATATACTGGAGTTAGAAGGTTTAGATAAAACAATATCATTTAAAGAAGCTATAAAAATAATAAATGATAATGACAGTACAAGTAAACATCCATTTGAAAGTTGGTTATAATGACAATAGGAATAGTAGGACTAGGTTATGTAGGGACAGCGATTAAGAGTGGTTTTGAAAAACATTATGACATAGAAACTTATGATAAGTTTAGTAATTCAAAAAGCTCAGTTAATTTACAAGATATGGTATCAAGATGTAATATTATATTCGTATGTGTACCAACACCTATGAATAAAGATGGTAGTTGTCATACAGATATAGTTGAGAGTGTTATAAAAGAAATAGATGAAGTATCTATGGGGTGGAACGAAGTTTATAGAAAGGATAATAAACCAATAATAGTTATTAAATCTACAGTACCACCAGGAACTACAGATAGGTTACATAGGAAATATAAAGGTGTTGATGTTATATTCAATCCAGAGTTTCTTACTGAGATGAATTTTCTTGAAGATTTTAAGAATCAGAGTAGAATTATATTAGGTGGAATTAGAAGGGGTACAAATAAATTAAGACAAATTTATAGTAGGGTATTTCCACATGCAACTATTGTTAAAACAAGTGCAACTTACGCCGAGATGGTTAAGTATTTTGTTAATTGTTTTCTTGCTACTAAAGTATCATTTGCAAATGAGATGAAACAAATATGTGATGATATAGATATTGATTATGATAAAGTTGTAGAGTATGCAACATATGACGAGAGACTTGGTAAATCACATTGGGCAGTTCCAGGACCAGATGGTGACTTAGGATTCGGTGGACATTGTTTACCAAAAGATGTTTCAGCTATAGTTAGTGAGTTTGATTCAGAGTTATTAAAGACAGTTCTTGGTGTAAATGATAAAGTGAGAGAAAATAGAGATTGGGAAGATATGAAAGGTAGAGCAGTTATATGAAAATAGCTATAGGTTGTCATATAATGTGGTATGAGATTGAAATGGTTGAAGAATATGTAGATTCCTTGATACAACTGGTCGGTCAAGTTCCAGAAGAAGAACATAAAAATATTTATATAGATTTTTATCTCAATACTAACACATACTTTGAGAAACCAGAGAATGATAAAGTTATTGAACAAGTAGAAGAAAAGTTTTATACAAAAATATTACAAAATTTTAGATATGAACATTTAAATGTTACTACGACAGATTCAGATGATTTTTATTTTATAGGTGATTACAGGCGAGATTTTAATAATATGTTCGCACCTAATACTGATTTTTTGATTTGGGGTGAAAGTGATTGTTTGTTACCGAAGGAAACATATCAAGTATTAAAATCAATTTATGATTACACGAATCAGAATAATATTTATAGATACATAGTTACATTTGCAGTTAGAAAAATGTGGGACGATAGTTGGAAGGTTTTAGAACATCCTAAATTTACAGATGCAAAGTTTAAAGAGAGAGAAGAAGATTGGGAAAATGACCCAAGTAGTATTTTATATACTATGTCGTTAGATGAAATGAATGAAGTTAATTCCGAATCAGATGAAGTTATGTTAAGTATGATAAATAGTCCAAAATTTGATGGTAGTGGATTGGTTATATCAAGTCAATTGGTTATGGCAGGAGCAAATATACCGTTGGGAGTTTGGGCGTGTGGAGAAGATACTTCTTTTATGACTGTAGCGGGTAAAATACTTGGTGGAGAATATAAACAATTTGTAGTGAAAAATATATTGAAAGTTCATAATAGAAATCACCCAAAAAAGAGAATGTATGTAGAGGGAATGACTAATGAAGCAGCTCATATACATAGAGAGAACAATAATATTTGGATGACTAATCATAACATTTGTGAAACTAATTTACATAATTTAAATAATAATTCTAAGAGATTAATTACAAGGACAGAGTTAAAAAATGAAATCAAGAAAATATCTACCGACCATAAGTGAATTAATAGATAGACTTTCTATAGTTCAGTTAAAGGAAGTTTTTATACCAGAACATAAAGACGAATACGCACAAGAAATAAAAGATATAGTAGAAGATTTAGATGAATTGATTTATTGGGAAAAACCAACAGGTGAAATGATACGGGCTATTGTAGTATTGGCACAGATGAATTTACATATTTGGCATAATGAATCTAATTTTAGAGCTGGTAAAGGTGAAGGTAATCTTGAATTGACTCACGGATTAAATGGTATTAGAAATACTGCAAAGAATAAGATAGAAGAAAATCTTGTAGAAGTTGGACGAAAAGATTACAAGATAGATTGTATAGCTGCTGAGTTTGAAGATTGGGAAGTGTCATGGTAAAACCAGAAGTAGTTGAAGGTTGTAATGTTTCTAAAGGTTGGGGCGAAGAAGTAATAATAGAAAACAATGAACTGTATTGTGGTAAAATTCTTATTTTTAAAGAAGGATGTAAGTTTTCAATGCATTATCATATGAATAAAGATGAAACTTGGTGGGTAGAGTATGGTGAGTTTATCTATAGATGGATAGATACAGAAACAGCAGAGATGAATGAAGTTAAATTAGAAGAAGGAGATGTTGTAAGACAAAGACCAGGACAACCACACCAATTAGAAGCGATATCAAACGGTAGAATATTTGAAGTATCAACTCATCATGAAGATTCAGATTCATATAGAGTTATGAAAGGTCATTCGCAGTGAAAATAGTAATTGCAATAGATGATTTACATCCAGAACAAGGTTGGGGATGTGAAGGTGATGAATCTGTAGATTATATAGAAGAACTTAATAAAGAGTATGGATGTAAATTTAATTTATTTATACCATCAAATTATCATGACAAATATCCATTGAGTGAAAATAAAGGTTGGGTGGATTGGTGGAAGTCTAAAGATTATATTGAGTTATCTTCACACGGACATTATCATAAGGTATATAAGTATACTTTCGAGGAAATAGGTGAGCAAGAATTTTTAGAGTTAAGTTATCACGAGGCTAGAGATAGAGTCAAGGATATTTTGAATGAGTGGTTTAAGGTTGGAGTAAGTCCAAGAGGATTCAGGATGCCAGGCTGGGGTTGTACACAACAAAGTGCAGACGCAGTTTCAGAATACTTTGATTGGGTAGCCGCTCATGATAGGATTAATAACGGAATACATTTTGAAACAACTACTTTTTATGGAGAGGATTCTATAAATGAAACTAATAGTTTAAGTGAGTGGAATGGAGCAGTACATTTTCAATCACATATAGCTGGACATTATAATGATAATAATTGGACTTCTGAAAACTATGAAACATTTAGGGTTATCTTGGATTATCTTACGAACAATAATGATGTAAAATTTAAAACATTTTCAGAGTTGTTATGACAGATAAGTTACTTAATTATTCAGAAAAATATAATTGTATATTTGTTAGAATTCCAAGATGTGCAACAAGTAGTATATGTAAAGCGTTGGACATTAGCGGTGGACATTATACATACAGTGAATTACAATTGATGTTACCAAAAACTATCCTTAAAAAGGCTGTTATATTTACTGTAGCTAGGAATTCCTGGGATAGAGTAGTATCTTTATTTAAATTTAGGATTTCTAGAGGTCATGATATTATCTTTTTTGGAAAAGAAAAATTACGTATGATAGATTGGCTTAAAAGAGATGTAACTGTACATGATGTATTTAACTATATAGATTTACAACAGTTCCCATATTGGTCTGTAGGGAGACCAGATAGAGAGGTTCCAGGTGTTGTTAAATATATAATAAATTACGATCATCTAGAATTAGCTTGGAAAAAATATTTACCTAAGATTTTAGGAGTTAGCAATTTACCAGATTTACCTAAAATAAATACATCACAACAAATATTTGATTCAAATAAAGAAAATATAACGTATGAAGGTAAACGTGGTGATGATGGTATGTTTCCAAATTATACTAAATTTTATGCAAGTCAAGAAGAAATAGATTATGTAGGTAACTTATTTAGGACGGAAGTAAGTTGGTTTAATTGGAAATTTGGTATTATGCAAGAGTGGGTAATTTACGAAGGCAAAAATTTACCACCACCATTGGGGGCATTGGAAGATGTTAGAGAATGGAATATTAAATAATTATGATTTATTTCTGTATAATAGGTTGGCATTATAACCAAAAAGAATACTATCAGGGTCTTAAATGGATGAATGATAATAATCCTGAAATGAAAGTTTTTTGGAATTGTAGGAAAGAGCCACCAGAGAGTATAAAGAATAATTTTGATTATGAGATGTTTCCAAATGAAGGTTTAGAGTGGGGTGGTTATCAGCAAATATATGAGAAGTTTAAATTTGAAGATGAAGATATAATTTTTTTCACTCACGATGATATCATTATAAAGAATTGGGAATTTGTAAATCTTTGTGTAGAACAAGTAGGTGATAAGTTTGATGTGATAGGTAATGGACAAAATTATGGATTTCATTTGGATCCAGATGCAATCATAACACCAGGAAATAAGAATGAGTATAGACCATTTGCGGCAATTAAGACTTGGAAAGATGTTGCAGTTAATAAAGAATTTTTTGATAATCCATTACAATGTATGACAATCAGAGGTAGTTTTATTTGTACAACTGGAGAGGTATTGAAAGAATTGAATGGATTTGAGTGGTTTAGTGACCCATATGATGGAAAGAATCCTGATTTACAATGGGGAAATATTATGGTTAATTTAAATGGATATAAATTTACAAAATTGTTTGGAGAGGAAAGGATAGCTTATATGTCAAAAGAATATGCTAATAGCGATTTCATATCAGAGTTAGCTAGGGGTGGTGAAAAATGAAGATAGCATTTTTATCACAAATGGGATTTACAGGTAAGATACCTAGAAACCATCCTAATATGAGAACTGAGTTTGCTCAGATGTGCGCGTTAGATGCGACACATCACCCACTTTATGATATTGATAGAATTGAAGGAAGTTATGATCATGTTGTTTTACTCATACCAAAAACTGCTCAAGACAGAGCTAGGTTATATGATGTAGATGTTGTTAAGAAAGCTAGGAGAATCGGTAAAAAGGTTTGGTTTATGCAAGAAGGACCTAATTGGATATTTCAAGATATGCCTATACATCATCAATTCTGGCACTACAATGTACTGGCAGATGTGGATGGAATACTTACAGAGAATGAAACGGATATTCCCTATTATAGAGGTTTAGTAGGAAAAGATAAACCAATACATGACATACCAAGTTTGATGATTACTGATGATATTGTACCAAGAAATGAATGGGGAGATGCAATTATACTAGGTGGTAATTTTGTTCGTTGGTATGGTGGTTTTGATTCTTATATAGTAGGTAAAGAGTTTCATCCAGAGTATTCATTACATTGTGTGAGTATGGGAAGAAAACAGCAAATGGAAGATCAGATAGAAGATATCATTTATACACCTTATGTTCAATGGAGAGAATGGATTGATGTGTTGAGCCAATTTCATATTGGAGTTCATCTGATGCCAACAATTGCCGCAGGTACATTTGCTATGAATTGTGCATTTCACGGAATACCTGTAATTGGATATGAAGAAGCAGATACTCAAAGAAAATGTCATCCAGAATTATCAGTAAAACAAGGGGATGTAGAACAAGCTGTAAAGTTAGCACAGAAGTTGAAGAACAATGATGGGTTTTATCAAGAGTGTTCAATAAAAGCCAGAGAAAATTGGGAAAAGTTTTTTAGTGAGAAAGTATTTAAAAAACATATGAAGGAAGTATTTGGATAATGTTGGGTGTATTGATAACTACACATAGAATAGATTACATTCAGAAACAAAATGAGTGGTTGAATGGAATTAATGAAAAACATAAAGTTGCACTTGTTACTACTTGTCAAGATGAAATGGCGGTCAAACACGTCAATAAAGAAACATTTTTTCCAATTTATCAAGTAGATCAGAATCCAGGACATATGGATGGAGTTTATATTGGTTTATCTACACCATTTGAAGGTGGGTTATTTGATGAGTGTGATTATGTTTTACATTTTCACGGCGATGTAGAGACACCACCAGATTATATAGACCTTCTCTATATGGAAGTAAAGGGAAAGTATAAAGTAGGTAGTCAACCAAGACAATGGATGTTTGACGATGTGGGTAAATTCATAGATGGTAAATCGGTTCCATTCCATACTTCATTTTTTATTATAGAAACTCAGTTGGGTAAAAGTATATTTAAATGGGGGAGATTAGATGAATATAAAAATAAGTCTATAAAGAATGGTCATCCAGACTGTCATTTTGAACCTATGATGTATGCGGCTTTGAATGAATATAATTTTGATTATGATAAAGATTTATATCATACAGATTCTATAAGGAAGTTGAAAGAAGAGTATGGAAATGACCCAGTATATTATAACTTCACATTTCCAGATTCTAAAACTATACACCACGATGAAAGAGGAAATATAAGGTGAGTAAGAAAAAGAAACCAGACAATGTAGCTGATAATCCTGGTATATTACCTTATGGAAGTAATGTTGGTGCTCCAGCAATTAAACCGACAAATATTAGTAGTTGGAAAGAGGAAAAAATAGTATCAACTAATCATTATTTTGAAACACGATATAATGAGATAAAAGAAGAATACATCAAGTTGATGAAAGAGTATGAGTGGAATAAATTAGTTTATGACGCTAAATATAATTTTCAACCAGTCATGGGACACACTTATTATTTATATCAACATGAAGAAGGACATTTATGGTTAAGTCTAGTAGAACCAGAACAATGGAATCAAATATTTATTGGTGCGTTTAAATTGACATCTAACGACAAATGGGAAAAAGTAGATGAAGTTAATTAGTTTTGTAATCCCATCACGTAATAATAAGAAATATTTAGAATGGTCATATAATAGTATAAGAAAGAACCTTGGTTATACTCACGAGATTTTATTAGCGGATGATTTTTCTACAGACGGTACTTGGGAGTATTTACAAGAAGTAAAAGATAAAGATATAAATGTACAAATATTCAGAAATGAAGGTCCAGTTAGACAAGGTATTGTATATTGGTATGATTTTTTATGTGAGAAGGCTTCCAACGATATAGTTATGTTTTTACACGCAGATATGTATGCTTGCCCAAATTTAGATACAGAGATATTGAAACATTTGGAGAGAGGTACAGTCGTAAGTGCAACAAGAATAGAACCGCCACTACATCCAGATGGTCCAGAAAAGATATTAATGGATTTCGGTATAGAACCTGAAGAATTTGATGAACAAGGATTGATGAATTGGTTAAATAGTGATAGAGATTTTCAACATACAGAAACCACTAATGGTATATTTGCGCCGTGGGCAATTTATAAAGAGGACTATGAAAAGGTTGGTGGACATGATGAACTGTTTGCACCTCAATCTAAAGAGGACTCAGATATATTTAATAGAATGCATTTATTAGATTATAAATTTGTTCAAACTTGGAGAGGTTTTGTATATCATATGACAAGTCGTGGAAGTAGATTCAATCCTATGTCTGGAGGAGCTCCAGGAAAAGATAGTCCTGAATGGATACATACTACTACAAAGAATATGAGAAATTTTATTCGTAAGTGGGGAACAGTAGTACAACATGATGAATACATGAAACCGATTGTATCACCTAAATATGATATAGGGTTTGTAGTTGAAAATTGTAACACTCATATATTAAAGGAATTAGAACCTTGGTGTAGCGATATCTATGGCGATTGGGTAGGTCATAAGGGTTATGGAGTAAATCAATATATTGAAGAA
>Ga0098040_1000132_pt1 | contig 36856 bp, 15 predicted proteins | sample 7_EtaG_FD_75065 | JGI IMG/M metagenome (GOLD analysis project Ga0098040, IMG submission 75065) | Marine viral communities from the Subarctic Pacific Ocean - 7_ETSP_OMZ_AT15161 metaG | ecosystem: Environmental > Aquatic > Marine > Oceanic | place: Pacific Ocean | collected 2015-01-08
CAGCCGGCGAAATCCTGATCTAATTGATAATTTTCAAAGAAGTCCGTAATATATTCTTTTATAGCTTCAGCTTTTGCAAACACGCCTTTGTGCTTGCGCAAGTCAATCGCACTATAATGCAATAACTGGCCATCTCCTACCACCGCAAATCCGGTGATGCTTGTTGAGATATCTATTCCTAAAACCATAAACCCTATCTTATCATATATCAAGTTTTATTTTAAAGGTGTAATCTTGGTCTTCTTCTTTTAGCACGGGATCGGCCAAGGTGGCAATCCCAATCAAGTTCTTGCTTTCGTCATATATTCCAACACGAGAAATAAACACTTGCTTCTTAAACGAGGCACTGTGACCTACAAAACTAGAGCTTACTGTATTCTTTATTCTGCGTGCGGCATTCTCTGCATATACTTTTCCAGATGTGGTGGCTGTGAGTGATTGCCCATATTCTATAAATGTCGGGTTGGTTGAATAGTTTACTTTGCCGCGGTGGGCGTTGGCAAACAGGGTATATACCTGCACGTCTGTTTGTCCTTGGAAGCTTATTGTGTATGCGTTGTAGGAAAAGCTCTCACCAACCGAAGCAACATTAACGCCGTCATATGCGCCGGCGGCAAAATAAATCCATTTTGGATAGTCAGACACGGGGGTCGAACCGCTCAAATCTACCCAGTGTGGATCTGTGGCCGGAATCTCCCAAGCGCCGGTTAGCGCAAGTATTCCTTCGTCATACATAACAACGCCCCCCACGGTGCCCGAATACTCACCGATGGTTTCGATTAGCTCTCCGTTGTGATTAGAGTCGCGAAGCTCAGCAACCAAAGAGCCGGTATAATACCACTTTAGAGAGATGCTTCCTTTTTTGATTGTAGAGCCATACATAATTGCAGGAATCGTTACGAGATTTAATGGCTGTGTCGCCTTGTCCCAGCCGGCGCCATAGCTTGATGAAACGCGATAGTAGTCGCTCATATATCCATAATAATTGAAACGATTTTTGAGCGCATAAAAATGAGGATATACAGGTGTTGTTTCATAGGTTGGACAATTGACACACGGTACTCCGCCGGCCTCCAGCCACAATTCGGCGCCAGTCTGATCGCCTGTTGATGAAAAGCCGGCGGGCCTTAAATCTACTTCGACATTCCTCTCGCCGGGAAGCCACATAAGCTCCCGATCAATGCGGCCGCCCATGGGGTAAGAGCCGGTGAGCACATCCCCGTAAGCAAACTCATTGGTAAAGGTTTCGCCGGCATTGAAAACGGCGGTTGTCTTGAACGAGCTGCGTGCGGACCCCTTAAAGATCCAAGGAGTGATTTTTCCATAATCCACAACGGGGCCTACGGATTTCAATTCCCCGGTTATCGGATCTGTGCCGTCTGTCGTGGGGCGGTCGATGTTGTATTCATACAAACTAACTGCGCCGCCGGTCACATCCAGAACATTAGATAAAAAGGCGCCAGAATGATAGGGGCTATTGTTGTAATATACCTTACCATCATAGATAAGGTATTCCACCTGTGGATTTGTCCTCATCGTATTCAGAACAATATCATTTGGCCCAAATTTTCGCAGGCCCATGACTAATAATCCAATCTAACTCGTAGTGTAAGCTCGTTGCTGGGATCTTTCTTCAGCGGCTCGGATAGCTTGGCAGTGGCCAGAAGCTCGTTATTGATGTTGTAAAGCCCGATTGTGGTCACATATGCCTTTGGCATATCTGAGGCCACCGTCTTAACACGAATTTTGCTGTCGCTAACATATGTCGGGTTAGCTGAGTAATTGAACTTATTGACCGGCATTCTGCAGAAGTAAATGGTAGAATTGATCTCTGTTGTGTTGTTGTAAGAAAGGTTGTAGATGCGGTGTCTAATTGCATCACACGTTCCCGAAATGGACGACGTAGCGATGGCCTGCAGGGCCGTTCTCGCCGGGCCGTAGCCAGCATCCGAACCAGTCATTGTGGCCGAACCAGAGGCAAAGTCCAGGATCCCTGTACCACTGCCGGTTGCCACATTGTCCCAAATTGAGGATGAGAGCACAACAATACCTGCCTGATAGAATACCACTCCGTAAGAGCCAGTTCGAGTCAGTGTTCCGTCTGAGCCTGTAGAGACGCTGGCAGACGTGTCCCAAAGGACTCCATAGTCGCCGCCAACCGAAGAGCCGACCTTGGTGCCGTCTTCGGTGGCCTCTATATCTTGAAGCGTAAGGCGAGAAGTCATGGACGCTGACCAGGGGCCGCGGCCAAGTTCCAGGGAAAAAGATCCTTTCTTAACTTGATCTTTCGTCAGCAAGCGCGAGAAAGACAAGAAGAAGCAGTTTCTCATCTGTTCAGCCGACGTATTGTCGGTAATATCTAAGTCGCTTTCAAAAATTTCCACGGCGCCTGTTTCTGCGTCATACCCAAGAAGAACTTGCGAGAACTGATTATAGAGATTAATCTTTTTGCTGTTTTGCGTATTGGTAGATGCAGAGAGTTCCGAACTTTCGTCATAGGCGGTGGTGATATCAAAAATGTGGTTCGCTGACGAACTCAAATATGGGTAGTCGTATACCGACTGAAACATGCCGTGAGTGTAGTTTTTGATATTTTCTTCATTTGGAAAAGTTCCGTATGTGCCTGAAATGATTGTTCCTGTAAGCGGAATAATCTCATGCAACAAAGTCCTGGTGGTTGTTACATCTGTGTTCTGGTTTAAAGGTTCATATGATATAGCCATTCAATATCTCCGTTCTATCTTGCTATGAAGTGCTCACCACTCTGGTTATTCTAATGGGGAGCTGTAGGGTTATGTTAGTTGAAATTCCCTTGACGTATACAATCGTATCAATATAGTCAAACAGCTTACCGCCAGACCAGCCAAGAGATTGATTAATTCGTCCATGTTTTTGATAATCGGTGGCAGTAAGATCATCTCTCATTGCAAAGTTGAGCATCGTCATCGCGCCTCTGGCGCCAGCAATATTAGAATAATTAGTTGAGGTATCGTCACCACTAGCCGGCTTATACAGCCTGCTAATAACCCCCGTCACTGTAGCCTCAGAATAGTTTTCAATGGCTGGGGATGCTGCGCCGGCGGTTGCACGTATGAGGTTGGCAGTCAATCTGGGTGCAGATTGTTGGTCGGCATTGCTGAACTCGGCGCTGGGGGCTGGGCCAAACACGCGATTAATAAAGCGATTGTCGTAACCTACCGTAAACTGGCGGTCATTGAGACCCACATTCATAATGTAGGTAAGCTGATTTGTCGCTGTCGGGGGGATCTCGTTGTTGTTGATGCCTGTTTCCACAAACACATATCGACGAGTTGTATTACCGCTGCGTAATACTGAGGTTTCGCCGGCTCTTGTCGATGCAATTAGCAAATCTCCCGTAGACACACTAGTGGTATCAAACTTGGAATCGTCGGCCAGATAAATAACGTTCTGACTGCCCGTAAAGGCGACCAATTCTGTCATTTTAGAATTCATCGCAATTGTTGGAAGATACAGCAAATCATTTCGACTGTATGACACCAATCCATAGTTAATCGTCGCGTTTGCTTGCGTGAAGGCCTCTAAGACTGGTGTCTGTAGAATCTCCAAATCAGCGTACGCCGAGCCGGACGGGTGATCCTTGTTGTAGGTCGCATAATCAATTTCATCATCACCCAAAGCAAATTTAGTAATCTTAAAATTACCTTGAGCCATTCTTCTTCGGCCGACATCGGTCAAAACTGCGTCCAAAATGATATCGCCTGAGTTATCTAAAAATGCCATTTAATTTCCTCTCTCTCGTAAATAGTATGTGTTTTTTTTATTCGCTCTAAATAACCGGACTTATTGTGTGCGGCGGCTAGCCTGTATAATCTGTGGTTTGGTTATAAGTCACATTCAAGTCCACTTGGCGTCTGGTCTTTTTAGAAGTTAGTCTAATCTTGAATGTCTTGCCCCATACCAAGTCTTCTGTGACTCCCGCGGCGACCACATCAAGCTGTTCGTGTGCATCCATATCAAACTCTACCTCGTCTGAATTTAACGCCACCTGCTCTATGGATGGTGAGATTTGAAATACTTTCTTGGCTGGAAGCGTTGTTTCCATAAAAGGATCTGTGCCAAGGTCTTCTTTAAACAGCGTATTGAATATTGCATATTTATATCCGCCATCATTTATGATTTCTGCCTGCATAATTTCATCCACCTGGCCAGCAATTCCCAGATTATTAACCGCACGAAACAAATAGTAATAGGTGTGATTAGATTTTATAGTATCATAGAAAATCATATCAGTGTAGGATTCATTAAAGTTTCCCATTGTCAAATTAACAGTTTTCAATAAATGATCATCAAAGTCTTCAAACGAAGTAGGCTTTTCGTCCATTCTATATATTTCTATAAACTCTTGCCTGGAAATGGCCTCCAGGCCAGCAAGGTGGCTGGTGAGCAAAAGATCTTTACCATGCAAATAATCGTCGCGCACTTTATTTTGCGCAGCATTAATGGTGTTGGGGTAATCTGCGGCATAAAAAGATTCGTATGCTGCCTTGAATATAATAGTGTTGCTATTGTCTTGTGTGTACGTGGGTAGCACATTCAATCGATTGGGGGGATTATCAAGCACTCGCAATGTTTTCTCAAACAGAGGCACTTCTAAGATTTTTAAATCCGGCTCCGCTGTTACAACAAAGTTTGCCAAGTATGGGGCGGCGGACGGATCATAGTGCGACACTGCAAGTCTCTGCGCGTCGGTCGCTAACGAGCTTATATCCCGAGATCCCTCGGAAGATTCAGAAGCTTCCTCTGTAAACGGATTTTCCCAATATGTTACATCGCTTACCTTCAGCAAATCACTAACCGCTTGATCGGTTAGTGGATTATAATATTCTATACAATAGGTCATATTGTCTTTCTCTACACCCTCTTCATCGAAAGATTCGTTAGAGGCGCCGATGACGCGGGTTGTCTGAAGGTTTGAATATCGATATTTAAGGCCGTACACAAGCACGTAAGAATAAAGTTTGTACGTATAGTTTTTATCATATTTTACTTGCGTATCAAAAAAGTTGAAATCAGTTATTCTATCTGAATTAAAAAACCAAAAATTCTGTAGCGCTTCTCCAGAATCGTCTCCTGGGATTGTCTTTTCTATGCGATACGCAATAGTTTCGTTGTATTTTGGATAAGGCTCCATGGAGTTGGGATCGCCTATCTCGGGATCTATAGAGTTGTGAATATTCAACAACTCCCTAATGTTGCTTGTTGTAAATCCTCCCAAGTCCCAATTACCGCTCTCTAAGTGAAGCAGCAACAGATCTAGGGTCTGAAGTGTCGACATGGTGCTCATCGAGCGATAGATGCCATCTTTGTCATATGTGCTAGCAGTTTCGAGATTGTTGGAATCAACAATGGTAAAATCTTCTATGTCGCACTTGATTTTTGCATGCGAATACAATAGAAGTTCAATCAGATCTACAGCACGATATGAGGTTGTTTCTGTGCTGGAAATTTCAATATTTTCGCCCGTATTTATAGAAGATGACAATTCTTTCTCGTGGCGCACAAGAGGAATGGAAGAGACGCCTATTTCATCTGGCAATTGTTGCAAAAAGGCCACCTTTAAAAGTCGCATCAGCCGTGTATCAAAATCGGCCGTGATGGCAATATCTCCAAATACTTCAGCTTGCGGTTCTGTGTTAAATGTCAGATTAATATAATAAGGCATTGCCGGCGAGGCGCGATCATATTCGTCAGGATCGATCTCACTTGGGACGGGCAAAAGTGGTTCTACATACAAATCATAATCTTGATAGCTATCATGTGTAAAGATAATGTTTTTAAACTTTTCCTCAAGATACGCTTCAGTGGAAGAACTCAATGCCGGATAGGTGGGGAGATGATCGAGATAAGTTTGGATCTGCTTGTTTGCGCTAAAAATGTTCCATGGCTGATCCACAGTGCTATAGCGAGAAAAATAATTATATAACTCTGCCGGCAAATCAGTAGAGCTTGTGGCGTTGAGGGTGGTCCATTTCATCAAATACCAATTAGGAATTAACAATTCTGAACTTAGAGAATCAATATAGTCCTGGTAATCACTACGATGCTGGTGGTATTGATATGTGATTGTTGCATAGTTTGCAACAGTCTCAGGGTTCGTAAAATACTGACCACTAATTTTAGGGTAAGGCTTTTTAAGCGATGTAAAGTAGTTGGTATAAATTCCCTGATTTAAAAGTGCAGGATAGTCGATATCGTCTATCGTTCCTCCAGTCCACAAAATTTTCCACATCTTATCATCAAGAACCACGTCAGGGTTGCCAGCCACCTTGCACACGAACATCCTGTTCGGAAGAATAGTGTTGCTATTTTTAATATCAGCAGGAATGTTGGTCGTGGTTCCATCATTAGCAAAAGTTTGCACCGAATATAATGCAGGGTTGGCTAACGCATATTCGGAAAATCCGCGAAAAGTTATTATAGGCTGATCCAAAGAAGTGCCTTCTGTGAAATAACCGCCGGCGGAATGCCTAAAGTTCTCTGTCGAACCCGACATTGCGCTCGGATCGATGAGTTGGCACATTCTATAAGATGAGATGTCGGGGGTGACTGTTGAAGTTACATAATCTTCCAAAAGTTCTTCAGAGGTTTTCGTAAAAAGTGTTTCAATTGGCATGTTTTATCTCTGTTTTAAATAGTTCACGCGTAAATATCAGTACATCGACCCAAAGACGCTTGTGTCGGTGCTTCCCCCACCAGACTCGCCGGTGGTCGTGGTTACCGCTTCGGTCGTTGCAGTTGCAGTCGGGACACCAGGACTGCTTACGGCGGAAGGCTCGGGCAATGCACCGCCGGCAATCAAAGAAATGTCGCCAGGCTTCAAATTAAGCGGAGGGGTGCGAGGGAACAGTTTTTCACTAACAGCATAAGTTGTAACAAGTTGTTCGGCGAGAGAAGCAATTCCTTCCCTAAAAACGGTTTCGGCAATAATGCTATCGGGCTCGGCAATTATCGACGGATCAACACCAAATTTGGCACGTAGACCATTCTCCTCTTCTTCTGAATAAAGCACGGGATTATCAACGGAATAAAAAAGGCCCGTATCGCTGACATCTGTCTGAGATACTGTAAATTCGGGCTCCGCTATCAAGTTTGAATAATGAAAAAATATCTTTGATGTGTGTGCGATATCGCTCAAATCACTCCCACTCTCAGTGTTTGTTATTGCTTCAAAAAACCCAATTCCCAAAGAATTGCCAGTAAGCTTCTCTACATCAACCAGTGCACCGGCAGAACCAGTGTCTTCGGTGCCGGCTACGAAACCAAGAGAGTCTACAGTAAAATTGGGGTTCTCTAAATCAGTCGAATAGGTAAATCCATATAAATCTTCCGCATCTATCGCCTCACCGTCGCGACCTAGGAAACTCTGCGTTTTTATAGCTCCGTCTTCGGTGCTGATTGACGAGGCTAAGAGCACTTTTACTTTAAAATCTCCCACACCTTTCTGTCCGGTGAACAATCCCACCCTAGAAAATGCACTTTCGTCACTTGCAAGTGGACTTTCGTCACTTGAGGGTGGGGCCTCGCCGTACAAGACGGACTCATCTAGGGTGTCTACATCGGGCATTTTTTACTCCTTTGTGCATGCGCACTTAATAATTAGCTCGCATAAAATACTTAGACTTTCCATAATACTTATCCAGCCCATTCAATGCTACGATTCCAGCTGCCACCGTAGACATATCGACATCACTTACGCGCATGCCGTCAATGGTCTCTTTTTCATAATTAAAGTTGGAAATATTTCCTTCGTCTAATTTATAAAATGGATCAGTATTGGAAGGAAACTTGTCTATCGCTGTAATTGGTCCGTTGAACATCTTTTCAAACTCATTTAGTGTTAAAATGTTTTTATTTTCACTTGTTGTGTTGTCGGCCGTGCTCGAAAGAAGAGAGAAATCTTTTGGCAAATTTGCGCGTCCCACATTTAGGGTGGTCAACAGCTCGCGAGCAGATTGTTGTCTATTGCTTTTTCCGCCGGGGGTTGAGCGCGCTTGAGGGTTTATGCCGCCAACCACCTCTTTGGTTGTTTGAATGCCGGACTCAATATTATACAACAACGGGCTAGATTTTTTAGAAACCACTTTATCTCCAAATATTCTATTTGTGGAGTTTCTATTGCTGTTGTTCTTAAACTTTCCGTGCAACATGACACTAGTGGGTATATACATAATTTAGTTTCCTTTTGTATCTATACATATGATGTATCCGGAAAGTCCGGAACAAAATCGTCGGCGTCGACAGCATAATCAGCAATGGGATCGTCTCTTTCTATATTCTGCACCAAAAACGTCTCCGTGACTGGAAATGATGTTGGACCATAGGAGGGTTCAAGAAGGCTGTCATATTCTGTCATTAGTGCCTGAAACGATGCGACAAAAGACTCAAGCCCTGAGAGCCAGCCGGTTTTTGGATTAATAGAATCCATCAAAACCCGGGATTTATCAAGAATGGTGAACATGTCGCCTTGGTATATATTGGTGAACAGATCCAAATAGGTCGAATAGGTCACGGCTGTCGTCACCCAGGGCGCCTCGGACGGGTTTGATTCATATTTTTGCATCATTTTTATTTCAAAAAAGTCAGTAAATACCGAATCGAACTGATTGAATGCGCAATTCTCTGTGGCCAGCTCGTAATAGGCTAACAGGATCTGATATTGCTCCTCTAAAATTGTTCTCAGGTGCTGCAGCACTTCTAGAGTGTTATCGTGTACTTCCACCTCCATCATATAAGAGTCTGAATAGTACAGCTCTTGATCATCATCTACAAAAAAGTTAAAGTTAAATGCAGCTAATCTGTATTCATCCGGCAAGTCGGTGTTCGGAAAATCAACGTTGCGCCACGAAAGTTGTGCAAAAATTCTCTCTTTGGGTGCTCGCTCGCCATCGACCTCAAGCTTGCCGGTGTCCGGATTTGCACTAAAGTCGCGCCAAGAAGACACGGCTAAAGTTCGGACCGACGCTGGGGATCCCGGTTGTCCAGAATACTCAGTGTTTGTGGCTCTCGGATAGGCGGTTGTTGATGATTGATCATAATTGTATTGCTGTATGAGGTCCATACGCTTGCCGAGGGTGCCGAGGCCCGCGCTTGGAAACCCCGAATTTCTGATTTTGGTAGACTTAATTCTCACAGCATCGTTTAGCGCGGAACGACCATTGGGAAAAAGTTGTTCGATTTTTGCAGGATCCAGATATTGGGAAATTTCACTTCTAAATCGAATGTATTTTTCTAGATCGAAAAAATACCATCCATACTTTTGCACGTGAATGTTGGTATAAGCCAATTTGTTATGACGGCCGGCGCCGAGGGTCATCCCATGGTAAGTATTAATCCAAGGCAACGCAGTTAAATATATTTCTATGATTTTGTCTCGATAATTATCCCATATTTCTTCTATGACGTCGTTTATTTTATCTTTTACGTTATAACGGAACTCTGGGATTCCGTGCATTACTGCACCCTCAGGGCCGACGATTTCACCCCATTCAACTCCGACGCCCAACTCCATCGTGTCGGGATCGGTTATCCCCAGCCTGCCGGAATCTGGCTTCATATTAAGTGCATAATACCAGCCACCTGCAGGATCAGTGGGCTCCTGGGCGTTAATAGTGCTATATATGTTCGGTGACTCCGAAGTCAAATAATCATCCGTGGGGGTCCATCGAAACCGGAAAACAAGGAAGTCTTGACCATACAGTGCGGTCAGGGTTCCGTCAAGGATGCTTTTCATGAGCGTCAGATGATCATCCAGCTTTTCATTAAGCCAATCTCTAACATTACTCTCGTTAAGACTTCCGTCATCGTTTATCAGGCTGTTGCTATCTGCTACAGCTGACCACTGGGGTTCATTTGTTATAAAGTTCTTAAGATAGCCGCCACCGCCGGCGGAATCGTCAGTATCGGCGAAGCGCATGCCGGCTATACCGATAAAGACCGCCAAATACTGCTCAATTATGCGCCCCACCTGATCACTAATCGCGGTGGTGCGGCCGCTCCATGTAGACGTGTCAATCATACTGTCCGGGCGATCATACACAGAAGAATCGTCCCAGTCGCCACTTAAAAACCTACACACGTTGCGGGCCATGCGGTTGGCAATAGCCCATGGGGGCCATAGTGTGGCCGCGGCGTGGTTTGGGGGCTCGTCGTAGGGGCCGGTGGATGGTTCGGCGCCGGTATGAGACCATAATTCATAGAGGTTGTAGTTATCATCGCTCACATTAGTCTGGATCTGATAAGCACGGAAAATATCGCTAGCGCCCTCAAGTTTTCTAAAGTAACGATATTGAGCATTTTCAGCTTCGAAGGTACCCGCCCAGTTTTCAATTCCCAATTCGAATGTGGATCTAACAGTGGGAGCATCGTCGGTGTCGTATTTATAGTCGTAGTCTAGCTCCGTCTTTAGGCCAAAAACTCTTCTAATTGTCCAATCCAACACATCACCAGTCTGAGTGACGCATCCCCGGGACTTTACGAGATCAGTGCGTTCAGTCGACGTAACTTGGAGTTTGGCTTCAATATCCTTTAAAAATGTCTCCACACCGTCACTAATATCATTAAAAATTTCTCCGTCTGATCTATAGCGATTTATTTCAGTACCATCGAAGCGCTGATACGGCTCTCCTTCGTTATACTCGCGTTCGACTGAATACGGGTTAGTCTCATATCCAAGTTCCAGCTTTCTTTCAACCGTGCCTGCTAATCCAAAATCACCTTCCGTTTCCTCCCACGAAGGCATTACGGCAAATATTAAATTATCAACAGCATTTCTGATGTCCCAATCGAAGCTTTCGGCATCGTAGGGCACCTCGGCGGACTCATCCCCTTCGGTCACTTGTTGGTATTTTGCTATGTTGGTTTGAAGTACTGCCCGGTAAAGAAAGTCTTTGTCTTCAAGCTCTTTATTATACACACCCGCATCACCATCAAACACATACGAAAAAAGGCGATAATCCTCAATCTTGGCATTGCGAAGCAGCCTCTTCTCCACCATTGGCTGCTCCATGAGTTTAGTGTTGGCATTGTTTACGGCAATTTTAAAATTCTTGTAAAGTCGATTAACTCTCGCAGACTTGGCGGTGTTGGGGAAAACGGACGCATACTTATTTAACTGCACCAGAATAAGGGGGTCTTCGTAATATTTCGATAAAATAAAATCTATGCTGCTCAGTGCGGAATCTATCTTCTTGTTGCGGTTTCGATATTGCTGGTACTTATCGATTGTCGTTTTAATATCAGTAACCAAGTCATCAAAGTTATAATTGTCTACAGCATGATAACGATTATTCAACCCCATTATGGGAACATCAGTGTAGTAGGATCCATCGGGCTTGAAGTAACCGTCGCCACTTTTTACAGCCACGCTGTTGTTTCGAACCACAGGCTCATAAGCCAAATCACTAAAGTTAAGAGCAAATACAATATCCGTGAAATTCTCTCGAAGGTCACTAATAGGGTGAGTAGACATGGCAGCAAAAATATACATTTCTTGAAAGGTTTCAACCTTGGTTGTAACAAATGTGCCGGCAATACCAGATGTTTGTATTACTCGATTATAGTTTTCATCACGAGTTTCGGTTACCACGAAGGAGTCTTCGAAATCCTTCATACGCATTGAAAGAACATTGCGTGAATAATAGACGCCTGATTCGGCTGAAGAGGGCTCGTTATATGCTTCTATTATTTTTTTAAAATTTCTTTTTCCTTGCTTGAGAAGTTCAATGTGATTCGGTTCAGTGACAAGAAAGAAGTTTATAGAATAATCATCCATAATCTCTTGCTTAAAGTCATCCAACAAGAACGTGTCATTGGTGGTAAAAAGAAGCGATGCTCGTACGGTAATCTTGCAGGCGCTTGTTACTGGGGCGCCCGTAAACGGATCTGCGTAGTCTCCTTCCGTTGAGGTAGCACCCAAGTAGTCTGCTAAGTCTTCTTCTGTGGCTGACTGTATTTCCACACGATCAATATAAGGTACCGGCATTCTTTTGCCGAAGTTATCGATCATGTTGCCTTTAAAAATTAATCTAGACATATTTCAGGCTCCACGCTGCTTCCATAGATATCATTATAAATATTCTCCTCTTCCGTTCCTGTGCAGTCAAAATCCAAATCTATATAATAGCTTTGCTTGTTGTAAAGTGCTGCCCCTTGGCAGGCCATGGCTTGTTCTGTATTTGCATCCGTGAGGATATCAAAATAATATTCTACACTAGATGACGGAATATTATCATAAAATTTTTCAACTGGATTGGCCATCATCATCTTTCCGTCAACAATCTGTGGGACTTTCTTCTCAAAATATTTCCTTATGAAGCTGCTTGTTCCCTGTTGTACAGTTCCATCGTTGTCCACATAGGAGCTTGTTTGTACTTGAAACACTTCTATATCAAAATTTTTAGTGAGAGTTTCTGTGTTTACTTCCTCAACATATACAAACAAGTCATCTGGCAATAGCTCAATCGTATTTCCATCATTAAATGCCGGCGTTTCACTTACGGCGGTGGCTATTTCCGTTTCGTCGAAATCGACCACGTCATCAGAAACAGCTTTTCTATAATCCAGAGAAATATCTATTTGAGGAATTTCAATTTTATTAAGAGTATCTCGTTCAGCAGTGGCAGTGATGCGGCCATTCAGCAGCACCACCTTCCAGGCCGGGGCTAAATTTAATTCCCGGCCATCAAGATGCGCATCGCCAATTGGCTTATCATATCTAAAGAGGTTAGGGCGTACGAGTTCGATTGTGGGAGTAATGTCGACGTCAAAAGAATTGACCCCATCCACTGCGTTCGTAGCGCGTTCTTCTAAATCTACAAACAACGTTTGTCCTTCTAAGTACTGTGTTTCGTTCTTAATACGGTGAACTATGTTACTTTGACCTTCGGTTATTCCCGCATATTCTCCATCATAAATAATATTGTCGTCAAAGAATGCATAATAGGCCGGCTTAAATGTACCTATTGAAAATAGATAATGACCGTATGTGGTCAACTTTAGGTCGATAACTTGCTCTTTTTTGTTTAAAAATTTAGTCATAATTTAGTATTTCTTTATTGTTGTCGGGGTTGTGCTTTTCGTTGTAGTATCAGTGCTTTTGGCTTTAACTTCTTTCTTGAGTTGAGTTGATTCGGGATCGAGGGTCTTTGAATTAACGCGATCAATTGTTGTTTTAAGGTTCTTAAGCTGGGCAGTGCGTTTGGCAGTCTGGCGCGCGGTCCTGTTGGTTTTTCTTGTCTCGGTTGCGGCGGCTTTTTCTACCATAGCGGTTGCCTGAGCATCAGCAATTTTTTCATTTACGACTGCTTCTACCTTTTTGGCTTGCACCTTGGCCGTCTCGCTAGCTATATCCGCCACAGTAGATGCTACCGATGAGCGCCGGCCTCTATTCAGACTGGCGTTAAGCTTGCTTAGGCGGTTCATGGGACCCTGGCCATCTATCGCTGAGCCGGCCATAAGCGTTGTTGGCGGCTGCTTATAGAGCACCTCAGCCTCAATCTTGGCTAGTTCGACAATAGATACATAATCATAAGGCCAATTAAACTTAAGCGGATATCCCGCAGTAGGCTTTTGCATCAGTTTCGAGCCAGCGGACGATGCCTGGCGCACAGTTAGATCCTGGTATTGCGCCTGACTCTTCTGTTTGACTTTGAACACCATCCACCTCAAGTTGGGATTTTCCATTAGATTCTGTTCGGTTAGCAGTTCTGTATTAAATAGTTCGTGAGCCACAGCCTCTGTCTGGAAACTCATTTTTTTGTAGTTCCTGGGTGCAAGATTCTGCCAAATATAGGACAAGTCGTCTTGATCCAGATCGTACTTAAATTCGAAAAGATACATAACAATTGGATCTACAAGCGGATTTTGTATGAAATCAAGCTGCTGAGGCAGTACATATTCTTTCATCTTTCTCACCAACTCGCGAATAGAGACGCCGGCTGCATCTAACGAGTCGCCTGCAGCAGATCCTTCAAATTCAATCAGGGCTGCGTCATAGCGCGCTTTTGGTATGTTAATAAAGCGCTTGGAACGTACAGCATCATCACTGCTTGTGTTTTTTGGATCAACTTGCGCGTTCTCGATAATATACGGTACCGCGACGATGGCCTCTTTGATTGTTTGCTTCGGAGCAATCTCGCCTAGGCGCACTCGCGAATTATCTGGCTCAAAGCCCATAAGTGCTGCAAATGATTTCATTTCTCCATAGATACTGTTGGAAGGAGAATTATTATTGTATGCACTGCTCTCGGAGACTACAGAGTAATGATACTTAAGCCACTCCGGCGGAATGTCTCCAATCTCTAAAAACACTCCCTTGTTTGGAGTATCGGGCATTGTACCAAATTGATGCCACATGCCGTTTGGAGCGGTATCGGCGCCGAACGATGGCAGCGACTTGGTGTTTCCAGAGCCTGTAATCGCGTGGACTCCCACGTCTGCAAAGTTCAACATCGGAGTTTCAAACTTGGGCTGAATGACCCACTTCTTGCCGGCGATTTCATTCACCGTCGAGATTGTGTTTCCGAATTTGTCTGTTGTTTCTTTAAACACTTCTTCAACGCCCAACAAATTGACACTATTGTCCAGCTGCATAGCATTATGGTTGGTGTTATATGAATTGTAAAGCCCATAATTTGGTATATCACTCCCCGGTGGCGAATCAGCAACCAAAGATCTTCTAAATATACTTGCTGATGGAATTTCTGTTGCGATACGGGGGCCCGGGTCATGGCGCCATTTTACAATCTGTGTTTCGGCGAGAATTCTATCCAAATCATAATCAACGTTTCCAGAAGGTCGGAAAACAAAATCAACCCACGCCTCCCCATGTTGATGTGGGGGTGTGTAAGCCCAGTTATAGCCATTAAAGCAATCCATCGTTCCCGAAACTGATGCTGATACATATTGGTCGGGGAGTGGCCATTTGTTGTTGTACACTGTGTAGATGTCACCCGGAATGCGTCCGGAGAATGGAGGCCCAAAAGCGGTAGTGCGACTGTACATAATGAAATCACGCTTAAAGTAGGGGTTGTACTGAGGATCCTGGGGAATCTCAAAGGCGCCGGTGGCCATTGTTAGGGAGCCAGTTGGGAGGGCTGTACCGTCGGGATGACTCGATCCGGAATTGACGGCTTGTGCTCCATACGTAGTAAACCATGAATTATCGCCCGTGGAGCTGGATTCGTACTGGTAGCTTCTTTCTCCCTCGAAGGAGTTTTTGATTCTTAGACGGGCGCCGTACACTTCACCGTCGCCGGCAAATTTGACCTTATCTAGAGACGTGGCGCGTGAAGATAGTTTTGTATAATTTGCGCCTTTGAGGAAGAAATTCCCAACTTCGGCAGCAAAGTTGCTGGCCATCAAGCTATAGACACTGTCGTTTGTTGCGCTGTCCAAGCTAGCACTCACCGACCAAGCAAAAGAAGCTGAGGGGTGTGGTTCCATGTCTATGAATGTCATTCCGTTCATATAAGTATCTGGCTCTAAAATAGCCTCGAATGGCAACCGAGTTGTCCACGCCGAACCGCTCTTAAATGGCGACTGAGTGGGCACGTCGTAGTTGTAGGCATAGTACTGCGGATACCAAGCGAAGTTTTGTCCATCTTGTTGAATATCAGATCCGGTAAAGTTATATGCATTCAAAAATGGCGTCTTGGCTGCGGCCACAATTGGCCAATCACAAGCAATCCCGCTCTTGATAGAGTTGTAAAGGATGCCCGGGGCAAACAACGGCTGATAAATCATGCGCGCCAAGGATGACTGAGCACCAGACAGCTCTGTTGTCGCATAATCCAAGTTAGGATCTGCTATTATTGATTTTCCATATGATTTGGAAAACTGGCTTACCAAGTCAAGAGTTCTTTGCGCCGGGTAGAATCCCTTATAAGGGTTAAAGCGGATTGCTGCGCGGCATGTTAATTTAAACTCTGTGGCTGATAAGTCCGACATATTTCTAATGTCTAAGAAATACTTCATAAAATCAGAATTTGAATATTCAATATAGAAATTGTCTTGTGTGCTGTTGCGGGGCGTGCCCGGAATGTCGAACGTGTCGAATGCCTCGGACGTGCCTCCATTGATATAATCTTCGATATGTTCGCTAATTCTAAATTCAGGAATGACCGAATAGCCTCGTGCTTTGAGTTTCAAATCGGCTTTAAAGTCAGAATAATTATTAAACCAGGGCTCCGAAGAGGCTGAAACAAAGCCGGTAACTAAGGATCCGCTGGTCTGTCCCTCGGTTGAGATAGATTTCGTTAAATATCCGGCGGTTGTCGGGGCATCCCACCACGCTTCGCCAGAACCAGTGCTGGCCAAGGTCGCTCCATATTGAACGGGGAAAAATTCAAATGAAGCGCTATACGAACCTATCGCCCAAGTTGGCGTCAAGTGGCCCGGAGTTGTAATTGAAAGAGGCGAGTTAAGTGTGTGCTTTCTTGCATATAGAGCGCCGGGAGAAAGCGCTTCAAAGAATGCTGCTCGCAAAACATCTTTATTGCCCCCGACGAGATCTACCGCGCCGCTCGCATGCCACCAGCCATATGTGTTTTGTAGTTCGCCGGCACTATTGCTAAGTCGCAAGTCACCTTTTTGGATTAGGGCGAAGTGGGCTGGAGCGAAGTACCCAAGCACCGGCGGACCATCTCTAGTCAAAAAATCTGATGGAGCATCGAGTGGCCACGAACTCTGACTAAGTCTACCGTCATATGTGGGGGCAGTTCCCCAATATACGCCGAGAGAGTTGCTCAACGCAGTTCCAACAGTGAGGCGTTCTGCTTGTGTTTTGCGCCAATATTTATTATCGTAATCACTTCTAAATGAAGACGCAGAAGCAAATTCATTTCGCATTGAAGGATAAACACATTCAGAGTAGTGAATCCAATTTAAGTTAAAGTCAGGAGACATTCTTAAAGCAACAAGTTGCTCAAAAGAGGTAACTTCGGCGGAAGTGTCGGGTTCGATGTCCAAATAATCATTCAACGATTCTTGATTAAAGTAAATCATCTCGTTGTTATATGTGGTCTTGAATGTCGTGTTCTGTGTGGTTGTAGACGTTATTCCACGAACGGTCTTGTGTGTATCATAATCATAGTTGATAAGGACTGGCCGGCCCTTAAGGGACAAGGGCCTTAAATCAAACTTCTCAATTGAGGAGCCGGACTTGACCAGTGAAAGCTTGTTGTTTTTGCGTTCCGTTCTCAATATGGGGTGATCATGTTGCCGGCTTTGATTGAATGTTCCCCAGCCGTAAACATTATTTCGCTTAAACATCAAAGGATTAAACAGACGCGCTGAGGCGTACTGGACACCACCTCTAACAAACGGTACGAGAGTTGTGTTTGCAAATTGTGGGTCTGATGCCGCGACAGCAACCAATGGGACATCGCTGCGGCCAAGTGTATTTGTGCTGGCGCTTAGGGGTTCGTATACGTCTATATTTAAATAATTAAATGTATTTGGAAGGTAGCCTGCTTTCCCCTCTCTCTGGATATAGCCAAACGTTCTGGCGCCGCCAACTATAGCAGAGCCCATATCACTCGCACTCACAAACGGGAAGAACGCCTCAATGCCGCCGACTGAGCTGGAGTACATTCCCATCATTGGCCCGAACGTTGGCATGAGGCCGTAATAGCGGTAATCGCTTGATTGAGAGATTGCGCCAGTTATCCACGCATATTGACGGTCAGAACGCGGGATTTGATGCTGAACAAAGAAGTTGTCGTACTCGACCGAGTCACAATACGTGGGTTCGTTAAGTTCGCTTCCGCCGGCCATTCCTGCTAGCGTAGCCCAAGCATTCAATGGAGATGCTGTTATTGCGATGTTTGCTGATGGGCCCGGCTTGTTATTCGTCACGCTCACCAGAGAGGCGCCATCCCAAGTCGACGTAAAGAGCGCTGTTGAGTAGGAGCTATTAATTGCCGTATTCAGCTTCTTTGCGCTCTCATTTGCACTTGGGGCGATCTCTACGTCGCCGCTGAGGCTCGGAGTGTTCCGCCATGTATAGACCCTGGAAACGCTACCGTCATAATGAATTGTAAGAGTATCGCCATCGGAGGGTACCCCCGTCATAGTGATGCTTCCCGTGGCGGCTGTGCTTGTGGCGCCGCAAAGGCGCGGACGCTTCAATGGGTTTCTATTGATTTTGTGGAATCCGGGAAGCTGATTATAGTGTGACCCTGGGGCACCGGAGCGCGGATCGTCGGCTTGGAAAACAGACGTTGTGCCCGTTACCCAGAGGGAATCTCGGCCGAACTGCGCAGTGTGTCGTGATAGTTGCGATCTAAGGCCGTAATCGTAACCGTGAATGTCGAATACCCGGATACCAGGACCACCAGCACCGGTGGGCTCTGAAATGCTGCCTGACGGCCCTTGAGAGGGCTTTATTACAGTTAAGTTGCGGTAGGGAGTAGCACTATATACTGAGTATTCATCTGCTCTGAAATCTCTGTATCCTGGCGGACTCACTTCTAGGCCGCCGGGATTCGAGAATTTAGAAACGATCACTGAAGAGTACTTGACGCCACCAGTCAAATAATTGATGGAATATTCATCTACGAACTTGAAGTGACTTCCTGTATACCCCCCGTAGGGCGGTGCGTCTGAATTGTGGGCATCCAGCCATCCATCACTTCGATGTATGTCTAGAATAGTCCTTACTTGAGTCGATGAAGTGGAATTGTTTTGGAATGCTTGAGTCGGCAATTGAAGTTCTGAATTGTTTTCCACAAACTTCTTCGGATTAGAGTAGGCGCCAACTGTCTGTACAACTTCATAATTATGGGTGTAGTTTCCAAGGCCGGATGAGGCCGTCGTAATTGGTAAGTTGGTGATGTTAACAGGGCGTTTGGCAGTCATTCCCCTGTAGTACGTTGCCTTTTGAGCGCCGGTCATGGGGTAGGGGTTCATATCCTCAGCATTGGCTTCAGGATAGGGGTAGTCTGGGCTGACCATTCCGATGGCGCCGGTGGCCTCTGCTTGTCCGGCGCACTTGCCCAAGAGGAGCTTCCACGCTTCGGGGCGTGTCAAGTAGTTGTCTGTGCCTGTGTTGAGCGGTACGTGACGAGACTGATGGCCGCCGACTACGGCATCTGTGAATGGACCCTGCAGTGGCACTTCCATATCTGGACCGTACACGTCATTGTGAAGGTTGGTGACTTCGATGCCGGATGTTACGCGATTTAGAACGCGCTGATTATATCCACCACTTACTGACGAGCTTAGGATATTGAAAGGAAACACAGTGGAATTTTTAATTACATCATATCCAATTCCGTCTGTGAAATCACGACCAAGATAGACGCTCATATAACGCTTAGTGAGGTGATTTGGTCCAACCAGCTCTTTTCGCAAATCTAACGCTTGCAGTGGCTCCATTTCGTCTGTAAACCCAACCATCACGTTTTGAGGAACAAAAATCCCGTCATCGTGATTAATGGGGCCGGCTGCATACAAAGATGCATAAGTATAGCCAATATCTTTTGCGGATTCGAAGTTAACTCCACCCTTGATGGTACGTTGAATGGTGGGAGTGTGGAAAATATAAGTTCCTTTGCGCTGGTTTAAGACGCTCATGTTGGCCATATATTTGGTGCCATCGGCCTTTGTTAAGAGGCGCCCCTTGGATCCGCTTGTAATTCTCTTGCGCCACTTCGCACGACGCAACTCTAAGCGATTAATGTCAACGGCCGGAATGCCTGTGGCAATTTCATATGACCCAGTTCCAGCGCCACGCGGATCGGCTTTCTTTTTCCAATAGTTAATGTGCTTATTGACGTTACGGGGAGACGATGTAGGCCCGCCTGTCGCGTCTATTTCATATTCTTCGTCTGCCGTGGGAGAAGCTAATATTCCTTCCGGATCGGGAGGCATAAACTCGATGGTAGGATATTGCGACTTATACTTGTTTCTCTCCAATACGTGACTTTCAACAGTGTTATACACGTCTTCGACAAAATTTGCAGATCCCGGTACAAGCTGCTTGATTATGATCGCTAAAGCATCATCAAACCATTTATAATACTCTGTGAACTTTTCGACTGTTTGTATATTTTGAAATTTTTCAAAGAATATTCTTCGTAAATTCTCCATTTCTTTATAGCGGCCGCGGTAGCGATTAACCGGCTGTCCGATAAGATGGTGAAAATCTGCAGCACCGGCGAAGAAATCTAAAATCTCTTCGCTAACTGCGGCATATAAACTCTTTTCAATCGTATACACATAATTTGGAATCTGCTCGACAGTCCCAAAAAGACGATCATCTTCACTTAAAATCTGTACTTGATCAGACCCAACGGCGCGCTCTGGTTCAATAAACTTAAAGTCATTAATTACATCCTTTCGAACCACATTTGCCGAGGATGTCCCAAATCCATATCCGCGGCCGGAGTGTAGGTGGCCGGCAATTTGTCCAACCCAACCAAAATTGTCTTGGATTAGCGCCGAACCAGAACTGATATCTTTAACATAGAAATCTCCGGAAGCATTTGAGGCGGTAACATTTCCAAAATACCAATCTAAAGCTAGAGTGTTATAGTTATAAGAATCAAAAGATGTGAGAGGTGATAAACTAAGATAAGAGCCGGAAATGCCCGCGTTGTCACGATCCCACGTGTGTTCTTTTAAAGTGTATGCATCAATATACTTTGTCCAATATTTAGCATTGGAAATTAACACATCAGACTTATAAACATGGGCGCCCGTTATATTTGTGTTGCGGGCACCGGCGTACATTCTCTTGGCGGACGACAACATACTCTGTCCATCTGCTTTGGACATCGAACCGGTAGCTTCGAAGTAGTTCTGAATTACTCCTAATTGATTATTGTATCCCGCGAAGATAACGTCATATGTATAGGCTGCCGAACTGGATACAATATCTGTCAGAGGATAGTTAGATGGGCGAATACGGACGGAGAAGTTCCAATTTTCCGTGTCGTATACATTTAGAAATGTATTGCTGCTTGTAAGTGTCGGAAACGGGCACGGATCAACAGCGGACGTAAGCATGAATCGCACATTTCTTGAATACTTCTCATCTCTAATCGCATACACTTGGAAGTTTGCGACGTCCTGAGAGCCGGTCAAGAATGCGGGATCAGTTAAAGACGCAGTATTAACCGTCTGCAGGCCAAACAAAGAAGATGTAATAAAGTCTCTGGTGAGAGGATCAGTATGACGGAAAAAGCGAGGGAATGTAACCCCAGCCTCAACAGTAAAGCCATCTTTATACTCGTGACCGTCTCCCTGTGAACCACTAATATATCCGCGAGTGGACGCACTGTGAGGATTGACGGACTGATAGATGACTGCGCGTGTATTATTAGGATCGTTAAAGTTAGCAAATGTCTTCTTTTTCAACGTTTGCTTTAAGTTGTCTTTTAATTCGAAGAGTTGATTGTGTGCGTAAACGTTGTAAGTGACAAGGTTGTCATCAAGATTAAAGCAGCGTAGGGTATTGCGTACGGCGCGCTCGGTACCTTTGGATTTAAAAATGTTGGAGAGATTGTTATACAAATTTGTATAAATAAGATTCTTAGCTTCAGTTAGATTTTTTTCAAACAATTCTGAATTGCTTCTGTTCTTAAATTTTTCTAAAATTGTAGAATCAATAAAGATTTCAGGAGTATAAAGCCCCAAAGATTGTGGCAAATGTTGCGCAAACGGAATCGGCTGCTCAGAGCCGCTTGGATAATGATGGTGCTTAAACTTAGGTATCGCTGTAATTTGTGAGTGAAGTGTGTCGAAATATGCTCCGACAATGTGACACATCCGCTCCAGTTCGTTGTCTTCGGAGGAATCGCCAAGCTCAATCACCCATCCTGGAAGCATATTTCTGAACATTCCGTTGTTCATGCCATCATACCAAGAGCCTGAATTGAGCAGGGACGTCTTAAGCGACGATACTTCTGGGTGTGTCGCGTAAATAATGGGATCTGGGTATTCTTTACTAGCTGCAGATGCAGACACAATTGCCGAACCGGTATTACGCGAGGCCTCAGAGCCTGAGCCGGCAGCATATCCGGTCCACGTTCCGTTACACAGGCGGCCGCCATAATCAAGCACAACACCATCGATACCCGCGCTTCCTACGATCCCTTCGTTAAACTTGTAATACATTCCCAAAGCAGCGTTAGCGATATCACTATTAACGCCGCCGCGGATTTGATCAAACCAATATTTTCCAATCTCGGCTCCATTGCGCGCAGTCTTCCAGAATCTAAATTCATCCAACGAGCCACTCAGTTTTCCGGCGCCGGCATATGATGAGGTAAGACTTAGATCACAGGCACCCGATGGTGCTGTGAGCAGGCCGCCAATTCGACCCATCATGTTCTTAGAGTTAAGTTCGTTAATGAACCCTGTGCCTGTATATGTATTCGTATCGTTTAGTTCACCGTCAACATAGAGCTTGGCTTTAAAATCATATCCGGAACCTGATTGAAAGACCAATGCATAATGTTTCCAATCATTAAAATCAAGATTTTGCCCAATGGAGGATGTTACCACGCGATTAGCTGAAGCGCTAACGTTTCCTGATTGAACAGTAATCAGCAAGGGTCCGATTGCGCCGGCGCCACCAGTCAACTCTATTGTAAAACGTGCATATGCATCACTGGAGGACAGTTCATTGTTCCACATATCGAACAAGACTTGCTTGGTTGTCTGCGTAGGATCAGAGCCCACAGAGCCCGTTTTGGACCAAAATTCTACTGTAACTCCAGTATCAAAATTACTCTTAAGGTTAGATTCGCGAGAACCACTTCCATAATTTGAAATTAGACCGGCGGAGGTGTAGATGTTTGTATCATAGACATTGTTGCTTTGATACTGGCTAGAGGACGGATCCGCATACATGCTCTTTAGCGTCGTGCTGGTGGATATGATATTGGGGCCGCCCTTAAAGGTAATATATTCGAGGGAGGCTGGTGCGCCATAAGATGCAATACCAGTTTGACTATTTCCTTCTAGAACTGACGAAACGGAGCCATATCCTGTTGCGCTTAGATTGATATAGCCATTTGTGCGTGGATATAGATTGTTGAAAATATATTTTTCTATGTTGAGGGAATCATTATAGAATTTGTTCAATTCCGCATCTGAGCCGTCATATGGATAAAAATCCAGAATGCGCTCCATAGCTGATTTATAGTAAAGATACGCAGAGCCAAATTTAGCAAATGTTGCGGGATTTGTATAATCTAGATGGGGGAGGTACGTTTCTTCTCGGAGTGCTGCCTGCTTCACATTTCGTGCAGACTCCGCCTCTGAGAATGCGTCCTTCTCAGTGGTGCTGCTTAAAAGATTTCGTTGTTTGTGTGTTGAACCAAAGAGGTCTTTAATACTCATAATCTTCTACTCTAAACTTGAATACCTTGTCTTGCTCGGTCCAAGTAGACAGCTCAGGATCATAGAAAGAAAATTTAAGACCATAAGCATATCCGCCATCTAGGATATTCATATCTAAATCAAAATAATTGCCGGACACATCATACGAAAGACCAGTTTCGAAATTGCTGCCTGTTCCATAAGGTATGACCTCTAGTCCATCTAGTATACGAAATACGCGGTAAGACGCACTAACAATAGAGGTACTCGGAGTTGTGGCCTTGGCCTTGGTATAGATGGTGGGATCCCAATATTTGTTTCTTACATACAGGTTAAATCGCGCGGTTTCTGAGGTGTTGTACTTGTTTCGCAAGTTGGTAATATTGAGATAATAAACTGGCTCGCGAGCATGTAGTGCAGCCTCCAGCTTGATTGGGACAACAGAACCGGTTGAATATTCAGTAATCCCTGTTGGCGGATCTTCTCCGGAGCCTGACCACCATACATCATAAAGTGTTCCCACCGGCGTTGTTGCGGCCGTCAAGGCGATTGATGCAGTGTAGATCCCTGTTGATTTCCATCCTCCAGTAAGGGCAGTTGTGCCATCATAGAGGATTAGCTTGGATCCAGAGGGGGCGGAATTATCTTCGGAGCCGGAATAAAAGCTAACCATAACCGATCCAGTTGTCCCAACAGACGGAATATCTCGGAGTCTGCCACGTACATAATTGTAAAGGTAAATCGTGTTTAGATTATCGGCGGCAGGAGCCAGAGAGCTACTATAGTAAAAGCTCCCTCTATCATCTCTCTTGGTCGAGTCCCACCGTGCTTCAATAACAGGTCGTTTGTAAAAAAATTCAGTTCCGCGTGCAAAAAATCGTTTGGTATAATAAGATTTTTCGGCACCTCCGGTCATATTGAGAGACGAGCCACTCACCAGGGCTCCGTCCGAAGAGGAGAAGTATGCCTCCAGGCTGGACGTGAGGTGCACCCCCACTCCATAGTTGTTTAGTGTACCAGCCATCCAGTGTTCTACCATGCTCGTAATATCGACTTCCATATCCTCCAGGCCGGTAGCAAAGCTCTGGCTATAGACTGGAGGTGCATCTGAGGAGTCCCACTGATTTGATGCACTCAAATAATCACCCCCAATCAGTGACCAGGCGGCTGTATTCGAGGCTGACATCCAGTTAGAGCCGGGATATTGATTTCTTGTAAGATCATCATATCCAATCATATCAAGGCCCGTACCTTCTTGCCAGGAGCTAGATACGGCATAGACCATAAGAGTCATTTCTGTGGGAACTGTTCTGGTATGTTCGGCATTATAAATGCGTAAATAAAAGCTTACACTGCCGCTCGCAGGAATGACAGAATTGCTACGATCCGTTGAAAGGCTTGTAATTGGAAATTTCATCAAAAATCGTGAAAGCTCTTGGCTAGCTTGCGTTGTTGAACTGCTTTGTTGCTGGCGACCATAGACGGAAAACACCTCTACGATATCTGAGGCGCCCATATTGGATCCTGTGCCGCGAGTTTCATTGTTCGGCTGATATGCGTTGACAATCGTATTGTCTGCGTCCGCTACATACTTCTTAATCGCCATTATGTAACCTTCCCCACAACATCTACTTCCGGATACTTCAACTCTAAAATTGCGTTATTAGGAACCATCAGATATGTTCCATCTGGCGACATGTTGTCATTAATATCAATTGACGCTGCCGAATAAGAACCACCGCTCTTGCTAATTATCTTAACCTTCACAACGTCCAAAACGCCGGTTACATCCTTTAGTTTCTGGTAGATGTCACTCAAGTAAAGCGGCTCACCAATAAAGAAAGATGTCATATAGTGCTCTTGAAGGGCGGCAACCGATTGCTCCAAGACCGTAAACTTATCCGATGCTTGGCGGGATTTAACTATGAACTCAACGCCAAAATTAAGAATAAAAGGATCCAAGATGTCAACAGTGTCATTAATCATTCTATAGTTATTGACCCAAGTTTTTAAGTTATTTTTAATTGTACTGTTAGACTGAATAAGTTTTCCTTCGGAATCTTCGGATATTACATACAAGTTCAAATTTCTCTTTTGAGAGTCTGAATCCTTCTGGACAGAGCAGCGCTTAATCGAACCAAACTTGAGAGGCATACGATACGCCATGTTTTCATAATCGGTTTGCGTGACCGCGCGATTCTGGGTTGGAAATGTGTCGTAAATTCTTTGCTTAATCTCAACTGTGCTAGGATAAGAAACGGCTCCTGCGATTGGGGCTTCATTGTTTACTTCCAATGATTGAATAACCTCTTGAACAGTGCTGTCGGTTAAATCTTGAGCATTGTCAAACTCAAACAGTGAATTTGCTACAGTGTTGAGCCCCGCTGTTGCGATGTTGGTGCTCACAGGGTTAGTGGTACGATATGTTACAGTGAGGGTTGTGTTGACGGGCACGACCCCAAAAGACTCGTTCTGTGACAGGCGCGTAGGATCGAAGGCCGTATCTGACACGTATGTCTTCCCAAACACGTCGACCGCCACGCTCTGCGGTTGTGCGACTACATTGGATAGACCCTCTTTTCCGCTTCCAAATTGCAGAGAAGTTGTGGTTGGCCCTGTTTCCACGGTGAATTTCCGCGATACCAAGAAGGGCTTCATGATCGATGGCACGTTGTCATCCTTAAAGTTTGGATTAGTGATCTCTTTATAGATCATATCTTGGGCCAAGTATTCCACTTCGAAATATTCATTTCCTTCTGCGTCAAAAACAGAAATTACCTCACTTACATTTTCAGCGTTTAGGGTAACATTCAAAAACGAAGTATACGCTCCAATAGTGATCGTTTCCTGGCCGAAGCGGCCTGAAACAACATTTCCATAAGCCTTGATGGCGTAATAAGTTGGGGTGCCCGTATCAGGATCGACGCGGGCGGCCACTGTAATGTTTTTTGGATCAGCAAAGTTGATGTTTTCGGTCAGAACAAAGCTGTTGCCCGTCTGAGAGCCCAGGGTGGTTCCACGCTTGAGGACAGGAATATAATCGGTGTCGGGCCCAAGGCCAGATGGCGATGACGGCACAAGGATATAGAAGGCAGCAGTGCCATATGTTGATGGCCGGCCGCCAAATTTATATCCCAGGATGCGGCCGTGTCGAACTACATTGTCAAATTGAAACGACGTATCCAAAAATGCTTCATTAACATTATAATCCAGATAAAATGAAAGTTGATCGGCTACATAGGCCACCGAATCTAGCATCATAGAACCAAAAGATGCCTCACTAAAATCTTGAAAGGTATCTGGATAAAACCTTTCTGCTATTCTCATTAGATCTTCGCGGATTGACGAAAACTCACGATGAGTATAGTCAATCGGCATCAAATTTTTCTGCTGATCCGCCATTTAAAAATCCTCAATTTAAATAGTAAATTCTAACAATTCTTGAACATTTAAAGATGGAATTGCGTATTTGATAACTGCATGCATGGTGTTTGCATCGGCGTTTGATAAGTCAAAAGTTATCTCTTGCACTGCAATTACCGGGAGGAACACTTGTGCTTGTTCGCGTATGCGCGCCTCAATCACGTTGAACGTACTCTGATCGAAGTTAGAAAATAAATACTGTCGGAGGCCTATTCCATATGCGGGTTCCATAATTCTTTCGCCCGGGCTTGTCAATAAAAGCATCTTAAAATTTTGTTTTATTAAAGTTCTAAAATCCGTAATCATGGTAAATCCATTGATCGAATTTTTAGTCAAAGGTAGCTTAACTGCTAAAGACGCCATATGTTGTATACCTCACAGTAAGTATTCTTTAATCCGGTTTATTGCACAACTCGCCGTCAGCATTATATGGGTTCCCTCTAAGGCGACTTCTCTTCCACCAAGGCAAGAATTTGGCTCCAGGTGCCAGTTTGAATCGTTCGCGCAGTGACTTAAGCCACGCGCCGGCGACATCATCTCCATTAGTAAGGCTCCAATCTCTAGCTCGATAGTGGACTCTAAACAACTTCTTCATTAGCTTTATGGACCGTCGCAATGTTTCTTGATCCCATTCGTGATACTGCTGGAAGAACGCATTGTCCCACTGATCCAGGCGGCGGCCGCTGTATGTAGCCCAGCCCGGGGCCCCGTCTATCAAATTAACCTCTTCTACATACGGAACTTCTGCGTCATCAAGCTCAACATAGTCTATCTGCATTTTGGCATACTTGCCGGGCTTGGACCCAGTACCACTAGAGGCTGGGAAGTCTTTGGCAACGATGCCGTTGGCATCGCCCGGGCCCACAGTCCATTCACCAATTGATGGCAAAAAGGCCATATCATTATAGATCGCTGTAATTCCTAAAACCTTCTTGAGTGAGAAGATATATCGTGTAACTAGGCGATATCTTTCATCTTCTTTTAGCTTGTTGAGAAGGCAAAATAGCATTTTACTATCTCTCTCTAATCCGGTGAACGATGATACGGGCACATCTAGCGCGCTTATTTCCACATTTGTAATGACGATTTCTTGGCCATTAACCCACATACGAAACTCTAAACCATAACGAACACCAAGTTCTCCAACCACGCCGACGGGCTCTTTGGAGCGATCTTCAATTTCTCCCGTAATGGGATTTTCTGACATCTTTTTATTGATTGTGCCGCCGGCCATTTTTTGCCCGGATTCCACAGGGTCTGCATTTGTGCTGGGCGGAGGATATAGAAGAGTCATTGTGCCGGGGAAATGATCGGAAATGTTTCCGGTACCCTTTGCCTTAACTGATCTTACAGCCTCAGCACTCGATTGGCGAGAACCATTAACCGTGATATATTTTTTTATTACAAATGGTTTGTCTTCCGATGCACCTGCCCCTTCATTCCAGTCCGGAACGTCTCCCATCGGCGTAAATCCAGCACTACTGGTGATTCCCACAATAGTTTTGTTGGCAAACGGCCTCAACAGCAATCCTTGCTCTTCATTCTCCATCTCTTCCACAGAGCCAGTGAATTCGGTAGCCATCGTATCGCCGATCATATAGAGAATTGAACCATCTAACGAGTCTACATGGCCGTGATAATAGCCAACATACTTTGTATCTTCTGTTGTTGTGAATTCGTTCCCTTCTGAATAGAATGGGCCAGGCCATTCCCATCCAAGACTAGCAGGATCCGGATCTTCGGGAGTTGGCAATCCAACTGCTTTTTCGGCAATTTTGCCATCTAACTCAAGAGAGCTTCCGGCACAAAAATCAGTCATATAGTAATAATCCAAGTCAGTCACTTTGGGATTAAATCCAATAGATCTGAGGTTGTTAACAAACTTTTCACCAGTAATATCCAACTGCTCGACCACCAGCTGCTTAAGGACCAGTTTTGCATCTTCTTGATTTTCAAAAACTGCTCGAAGATTTAATCGTTCGCGATAATTTTTAACAGTCTCGGTCCAAGAACTTGTCGGATCTTGTGATTTATCTTCTCGGGAAGGATATTCGTAGTCAGCTTGTGCATCATCTAAACGATTAAGTGCATCTCGCACATCTTGGGGAACGTCTTCTTCGGAAATGTCGCCACTAGGTCCAATTCGAATACCATACAATTGCACCGACTGCTCCAAAAATGCATACCAAAATTCATTATCCACAAAAGGGCTAAATAATTGGTTATTAGCATCTTTAAATTGCTCTTCCATTTTCTCTATAATGTAAGCAGCATAAACATTGCTATAGTTATCTGGGAATTTTGGCGCAAACGTTGAGAACGTTCCGAGACCTTTTAAGAAATGCACACTGGCGAACATCTTAATGGAAGCCATAATGACTGCCATCAATCCCGCCTTGGCTGGTCGCTCAAGGGCGCGCGCAAAGGGCACCTCCACGATACAATCGGGGTCTGATTTGAGTCGAGTGTCGCTTGCAAGGCGCGGATACATTTCATCAATCTTGTCGCTGATCTCATCAAAGTCGACTAGATCCGTATTGTGTGGCTTACATTGAGTTGGCTCAGGAAACAACAAATCAACTATGCCCATCCATCCCGAGCCGGTTATTGGCTTCACGTAGATAGGCGGATTCATATAGCTTCCCCCGTATTTGGCAGGATCTAAGTAAATAACGCGGGCTTCTTCTTCATTCTTGTATTGATCCAAGCTAACGCCCATAATGGCATCATCTTCCACAACGGGGCCCCACTCTTTAAATACTCCATCTTTATCATATTTCTTTACGTATACATCCTCGTTATCGCGAGAAAAGAGCGATTCTCCTTCTGCGCGAGAGCCACCCTTAAACATACTCCCCATCCCCTTGGGTACCACATATTCAAATTGGGCAAATGATAAATTATCATATTTGGCGCCGTATTGCCAAGCCATCGAATTCTGGCCAATTTCAGCTGCCACTTTTTTAAACTGAGCGCTCATGAACGACTCATATGCCTGTTGAGCGTTGGCATGACTAACGCTGCCGCCAAACAAGTCGTACAGCGCCAAAGTTTCTGGCTGCTGAGGCACGTGGCGCTCAAAGGATTCGGCCAAGGATGGATAGTTTTCCAACTCAATCCCATCGAGACCATCGTCGTAAGTCAGAAATTCGAATTTACGATATTTCATTACGCCCTTCTTTTCTTCTGGCTTGCCCAGCTTCCACCCGGCATCTGCCTCCGGGTCTTCGGGGAGAAGAGACATCTTATCATCGCTGACGCGAGAATCCAAATTTAACAATTCACTAATGTATAAGCGCGTATTGTCGCCGGGGCGGTTCCTAATCGGGCCAGGTGTCCACTTATTTTCGTCGGTAAGATACCAGTCGTCCGGATCGCGATAGATATCAGAAAAATAACACGCTATGTCAAATCCATATCCGTATTCAGATTGTTCTCCATTCGGGCCTTTGCGCATTCCTTCTGCATTATCTCTAAACTTTAGCTTCACATCCGGCTCATCTTTGCGCAAATTGCGGACGAAGGTAATATAGCCGCCCCCATCCACATCTGGATCAAAGTGGGGCATTATGTCGGTATCGTATCCCTGGTTTGGGATTTGGATGATGTCAAACCCGCGCGGATCAATATCCAATCTTTCAAATGTGCGTGTATAGACACTATCTGGCTGATATTTGTTGCTGCTCTCAAAAGTTAAGGAATCACCCAAATCAGAAACTTCGTATTCCGTTGCCATCAAGTCCGGTGTCTCATAATCGCGACCAGCATATTGGAACTGATACATCAGATAGCCGGCCATGTGAATGGGATACGCCCCCTTTTGGGAACCTAAAGTTCCCAGAGAGAGCCCTAACCAGTCTTCTGGGTCGATGTTCGAGGTGAACAAGCCGGATCCGGGCGGAGTCGGATCCATATAAAAATCTACATAATCTTTTTTATTGAAAGTTTTTCTCTGGTGAGCCGTAAATGGATTGCCTAGGGTATCTGCCATCACCATGTTGATTAATCCCCACTTTTTGGCGCCTGGGCCATTATCCAACATATCGCTAGAAAATGCTACCTTTAGCTTCTCCATATCGCCCTTAAGGACTGTAGTGGCTGCTGCAACGTTTTGTTCTGGCTCATATGGCAACATACCATTATCACAGCCAGGATCGGAAAACATTGGCGGGAGCTGATCAGCAACAATATTGCCGATACCCTTTTGTGCAATATCGGACATTTCTCCTAAATCGTCCAACATCGTCCCACGCCATTTTTCAAACATTTCATCACATTGTTCCGGAGTAGCTCTGCCTTCCAGCAATTGACAGCGCAGGTTCTTGAACTCCTCTAAGGCCTCTGGCGTGGCGCACAAGGTAGGGTTAGCCGGCATCTCATCCCCGTCAGGGACTGCACGAAGAGTTTCTTGCATCTCACTTCGCAGCTGGGCCGGGATAAGATATCCCACATTGCGGAAGAACGAGCCAATCGATTGTTCGTTAGGTAATGCATCGTCGTATTCGGGATATTCATTTTCCCTAATTTGATCAGCAATTATCAAGAAATCACGCGATGGATCTCCCAGCACTGCGCCCACCATTTCGGCTTGTGTTACCGCAGCAGAGATGTCTTCCATGAATGACATTGCGCGATCTGGGTTCTGAAGAGCCTGGCCGCCCACTCCGAGATCTGCAACCAGCTGTGCAACAGTCCCTTTTATCGTGTCATCATCTGCATCTGGACCACAGACAGTTTCTCTAATCACATCTGTGAAGGTGTTTCGGCCGGATATAATCGATGGTAACGATCCCACGATATTCCCCGTCATTTCAAGCGCCTTACAGATAGCGTCTCCAAGCAACTCGCAAATCTTTACTAAAATTCTAACAATAATTTTGAGAATAAGCTGCATTAAAAGTCGCTTAAGCATTTCAATAATGGTGCGATAAATATCCTTAAACTTTGGAATCCAGATTAGAGGATTTTCCAAACGCGGTAGGACGATAGGCTGACCGGTGTTGCAAAATGGAAAGCTTAGACTCTTAATGAAGTCCAAGACGCCCGGATTGAAGAGCGGCGGACGAGGACACTCCATCGTGGAGATAAGCAACGCCACAATTTGGGCGCCCGGAAACTTATTCATGATGTCCAATAGTGAAAGCAGATCGTCTTGGAACAACTCCAAGAGCGCCATAATGTAGGCATCCATTACTAAATTTGGATCAAGGCCTCCCATCGCTTCCTCATTGTCCGCAATTGCAAACTTCTGCGATAAAGTACGACGGGTGGGAGATGGACCCGCAGCATAGCCCGGGGCCTTAGTTGGGACCGCGTTGCCATTGTTGTATCTAAGAGATTCTTTCTGTTGTGCAATAAGTTCTTCATTTTCGAAAGGTCTTATAAAGTTGCCGTCCTTCCAGGGCCAGCCCGCAAATAGCTTAATATCCTTGCCTTCTTCTCCTTTTTGGACTTTTCGAACAGCGCTATCATCTGTGAATGACTCTTCGCGCGACTTTACGCTGATAATCCCCTCTTTAAGTTTCTTCTGGACAAGCTGATCAAGCTCCTCTTGTTTGTCAGGATCGAGACCCACAAACAGTTCACTAAAATCATCCCATGCCATGGCCTTGAGGGCCGACATAAGCATCTTGTTCAGTGCTTCTTCGAGTGTCATGCCTCCCAGCAAACAGTCTACTACGGCGCCCATAAGATCTATTAGCCCACATAGAGCAATCCTATCTAAGCTCGTTGACCACAGACTATCTAGCATTTGCATCGGAGAGCCTGGGGCGCCCATCGGAGGGCAGCCTTCGGCGATTCCTGGGCCCATTAAGAAATACATACAGAACTGGGCGAATACCTGATCTCGGGGGTCAATTTCCTTATAGGCTTGCATAATGTCCGATGCCCAGATATCCGAACCATCGTCCGTTTCTGGTATTCCACACACCTTTCCAATCTTGACATTATCTGCAGTAACTTCAGTGGGATCATGGCGACACAAATTCTTATGGAAGGCATATGCCACCGCATCACCAATGCTAAACACATCATCCAAGATATCTTGGCCTAGGGCCTTCATTTCGTTTTCTAGGGCGTCAGCAATGCATCCTGTAAATGTATTTTCCTCTTCTACATCGCGAGCGCTGCCAAGCGTTGACACTACCTGCGGATATGTAAACTCTGTTATTACCTCTTTCCACGGTCTTTCTACGCGTGCAGACATCGCTGATTCGATTTCATCTATTTGTGCTAAATATGCGACGGCCGTCCGATCGCGCCAGGCTGATTTGTGGCGTAAATCTTCCAAGGCTCCACCGCTCCAGCTTCTGGGGTATTCGCCGCAGTCTGCTGTCCAAATTTTAAGTTTTTTAATCTTGTATTCGCCACTAAAAGTAAATTCTATTTCTGTAATTCGATCTTTGAAAAACGACATTCCTCCCACATTGGGAATATTATATCCTTTTACGTTGAGCCAAGAATCCAACTGACCAACGCATGACGCTAGCAGTGCGTCCGTGTTAAAGAGGGCGTCGTCACCATACAGACTTAGATCGAAAAGCTTGCCGTTATCCGCATATATTAAGTTGGCGCCCTCCAACACTCTAAAAACCTTATAATAACGATTGTAGAGATTAAGCCCCTTACGAACACGGATACTTTTAACAACAAAATCGTTGATATCATATTTTACTGTAATGTCGCCTGGTTCAGCTGGCTCCTCTTCTTCCACTGCATCTGGGAGTTCGTCGATTACATCAAAATCTACAGAATACAATAATTTAAGATATGTATTGGGTCGTGGATCGAGGTAATAATCAGTATATTCCAGATTTTCGCTAACTATCTGAATCGTTTCTTCAGACACTTCCTTGTTGGTAACGACCAAGATTCGCGTGATGGCACCTTGGCGTTCTTTTCCGTGTTTATCGACCCAGGGCATTGAATACTTTTCATACAATGCTTGAAGCTTTTCTGTGGCCTTTTTGGAGAGGTCTGCTTCAGATAGTTCTGCCTGAGTAACACCCTCCAGCATCGTGGTCGCCGGCGTATTATAGGTTACTTGATACTTGCACAGTTTTTCATTGAGAAACGGTGTCTTTTGTGTTCTTCTTTTCCAGTCCGGAATTGTAGCCAATGGATTGGGTGAACATTTAAGACATACATCCTGTGCTGGCTCTACTTCCGGGCACACATCGGGGAGATTATCTCCGTTTGCGTCCTGAAATGGTAAAAACTTTGAATCTGCCATTGAAAAATCCTTGCTTGTTATGTGGTTTTAACGTTACGACTACAAATGAACTTATATCCCGAAGGCCATAGATAGTTGTGTTCCCAGTCCATTCGATTAGCCTTCAAGATGAACAACGCTTCGTTGACAAAACTAATGGCAGTAGCATTAGCTGCCACTGCAGCCGGAGCAACGGTAGGGACTGCTGTACCGATAACTGAATTTAAGCACTCTTGAATAAGCGCCATCGCCGATACTGCCGAGAGGGTGATGTCTAGAATTTCCGAAAGTTCCATAAAGGCGTCCCGGGCGACATAGCCAAGAACTAATGGCTGAAGGCCACGCACGCGCTCTCTGGGGTTAAAAAAGCCTCCCCATACAATCCTGTCTGCATTTCGGTTCCCTGCAATCAATGCGATTTCCGGAGATGGTTGTCGAATTTTTCCCCCAAGCGAGTTTGTCTCTCCTTTGTTACCGTACCCCTTAACACCCTGGGTACCTCCGGAGATAATCTTCACGCCTTCGCGACCGATAATTCTAACTGCGTCTGCTTTGATTCCAATGCCTGAGCGGGCTGCTGTGCTCGGCGCATCACCTTTTGCCAATCCGAAATTTGAATCAATATCAGTCAGTTGACTAATGTGGATGCGCGCGGCATCTGCCGCAAAGCTGTTGTCAACCCAGGCAGGTCGGTTAGGACCCTTACCTCCGTTGGCCGAGGCCATGCGCCCCACCACCAAGTCAATTGATGCGGCTCGGTCGGGGGCGAAAGCTCCGTATCCATCGCGATCTGATGCAGGGCGATCTGAGCCTATAACAATGTAGGCGTTGTGATTGTGGATTATTTTTTCGTCGCCGGCTTTCTTGAAAAATAGCTCATCTAATTTAAATGGCTGGTGGTATAAACCACTCTTTGGGGGAAGCACCTTGGCATCATCATTGGATGGTGATGCGTCAGTATTTCTTTCTATTCTGGAAGCGCGCTCAGGGCCGTCTGGAGGGCTTTCGTATTCAAACATATATTCTTCTCGTAAGTTGGTGAGTAGTCCAGGGTCGTGTCAATAAATAGCTTTTTTTTATATATTAAATCAAATTTAGTTGTTTTTGTAGTTATTTATATCTTCAACACTTTGCGAACATCCAATCATATAATTTATATTGGTTGGCGCCGGTATCTTTTCTTTCTATCGATTTGGGGTCACCTGGGTCAACGGTTTTCCAGGCGCCGCCCTGCTTCTTTGTATATTTCCACAGTGCCGCTTTAAGCTTGGACCAGTCCTTATCTGGCCATTTATCATTTCCGGGGCCCCACGCGTTGCACCATTTCCATCGCGCAGTAACGGCGCCAGTACGATCAACGCCGTGTGTACAGTGGAAATACACATTCCCACTTGATAGGTCATTCCATATCTTCGGCCATTCGGCCTTGCTGGGAGCACGGCTTCTATGCATTACTACTTGATACCATTTGATACCCAGATCATCGGCCCAGTACTTTTCGCAAGGAAGGTCTGAGTAGCTGGAACGCCCTTTTACTTTTTGACCCTTACACGGTGGACTTGTCGACGCATCTTCAACCGGGAAATGGCCGCCGGACTTCGAACAGCCTTTTCCCCACGATGCGTCTATCGCCAAACTCACAATTGTCTTAATTCCAAATTTGTCTTGGATAAGCTTCATCTGCTCTTTGCTGGTAATGGTGGCGCCCCGATAATTGCCCTCTCCTGGTGCCACTTCTGTAAAGTGATCAGGGGGCATATTAGGGTTTGCCTTATTTGCGCAATTGTTATTCTCACAATAGCCCTTTTTCGAATCTGGGCACGGAGGGGTCGGCGCGGCGCCGGGAACATAGGGTGCCATTTTTTGTAGCGCCGTGGAGCCACCGTGCGAGCGAGTCATGGTGGGATCCGTGCCTGATGAAGCCCGGGCCACTGTTTCGGCGCCCTGCCAATGTAGATTTCTCAGCGATGCGCAATGAGCACCAGCGGTCGAGGGAGGCTCTTCAACGCTCACAAGATCCACAAATGTCCCATATTCCAGTTCGTATGAAAACCAGCCCATTTCCAATTCGACAGCCACCATATCGCCGCGAGTCACATCTTGGCTGCTTACCTGATTTGAGTTAATAAACAGAGTATGCATCGATATTAGCTGGTTTACGTACTGCTTATCCGTAGCGTACGCTGGATCGCACGGATCAGGGATAAATTCATGAGGTGAGTTTTCTCCTATAATTCTCGCGCGAAAAGCATAGCTTTCTCCAGTTCCGCCGGTTGTGGAGCTGTTATTGATTCCCCGGGCCTGGGTCGCTGTTAGCACATAGGCATCTTCTAGGGCTCTGGCCATAAACCTTGTCTTTCCCTCGAACACATCGCCCGACAGGGCCGCTCTAATTGCGTTACCCAACAAGTCTAGTGCCGATTCCCCAGCAGTAAAAATATCCCATCCATATAAATCAGCCATAATTATGCTCCTGTTGGTCCTACTCGGCCTGTGCTTAAAGCACTAGCGTAGGCCCCAGAAGCCAATATTCGGGCCCGGGTTGCAGCTAGAATTGTTTCTATTGCTCCCAGGGTGTGCCCGTCCGCTGCTCTATCGGAACCTCCACAATAATATGATTGTCCTTTCTTACATTTTCCTCGATCTATAGGTAAGGGGAACGATGCCCATTCAGCTGCTAATTCCATTATGGCACTACACGGCTGATCCATCATTCCAGTTAGGTAGAGACCAATCGCAGGGCGACGAGCCATGAGGCCAATAATTGCTAAAATATCTTGGGTTTTTTCATCAAAAAGTTGACTATCCGGGTACACAGGGGTTGCAATGCCCATAGCCTTGGCGTTCTTTCCG
>Ga0098040_1000138_pt1 | contig 35523 bp, 22 predicted proteins | sample 7_EtaG_FD_75065 | JGI IMG/M metagenome (GOLD analysis project Ga0098040, IMG submission 75065) | Marine viral communities from the Subarctic Pacific Ocean - 7_ETSP_OMZ_AT15161 metaG | ecosystem: Environmental > Aquatic > Marine > Oceanic | place: Pacific Ocean | collected 2015-01-08
AGTCAGCAGTAGTACCCATAATATTAACTGCATCGCTTAATGATGCTTCTTCATTATTATCACTTCCATATGGTGTGCTACAATCCCATCCATGAAAATGATTAGATGTAATAGTTGCATGAACATTATTTGGAGTATGAGATGCTGTAACAGTTGCTCCTGTTCCTACACCATAATTTCTTATTGGGGGATGAGTTCCTGAAACCCCATTCACTTTCGTCTCATTAAAGAGTTTGTAAGAATCTGGTTTAGTAAATCCAGTGGTAGCACTCTCAGCCCATAGTAATCTATTATTATTCTGATAATACATATCACCAGTACAATTGGTGACTGTTATGACATAACTAAATACATTATTTGTTGATTGAGTGTAATGTGGAATACCAGAAGAATATGCAACTACATCAGTTGATGGATCTGGTGTTGAAACTGTACCAAATGTCACATCTGGAACACCTACAGTACTTGGATCCTCATACCAATAAGTTGATCCAGTTACACTAGCACCTTGTGTAAAGTGTGCTTTATTATATCCGTCAGGAGATACAGCATTCAATAACCGAAGATCAAAAATCTCATAAAACTGTGACGTAATACCAGTATTTCTAGTGGAATTGGATGCATCCTCATTATTTGCAATAACTAACTTATCATAGGTTCCGTCATTATTTGCTGTTGATAAAGTAGTTGTTCCCACACCAACAGCATTGATGAATCCAGTAACAGTTTCAGAATCTCCTGGTCCATATTCAGTTAACCAATCAGTAGTAACTGTACTATCAGTATTTCTAACATACTTTGTAGTTCCAGTTTGATCTGGTGCAGAACCACCAGTATTATTTGTTGGAGTAAATCCACTAGAAGAACAAAGATAATATTCTGTATCGTTATCTAAATCAGTGGCAACACCATTAATTGTATCTGGAGCCGTTGGAACTAGTTTACCAAGTATAAAGTTTAATTGATTTATATCATCTTTTGTATAATCTGAATCATTAATAGTAAATGCTCCGGATTTAAATCCACCAGTAGGAGTTCCTATAGTTAAATCTCCTTTATAACCAACAGCACTTACAATTCCAGCAGAAGCATACATCGAAACTCCACTTCCAACATTAAACACATCTGTTGTACCATTATAAATTAAATCAGCGTCTGTTGCCGCATTAATCATAGTACCTGATGTTAAACTTGTTACAACAAGTCTTTGATCTCCAGATGCAGCAGAAAGAGTAGCACCAGTATTAGTTAAATTACCACCATCACCATAGAATTTAGTTGCACTTATAATACCCGTAGTATTATACATTGTAATGGCACTACCTACATTGGTAAGAGCATTAAATGTTGTTGGAGAACTAATAGTATTAACACCAGCGGATACAACTAAACCACCAGCAGTAACTCTGACACCATTTCTTGCAGTTACAATACCAAGTGAATCTAGATTAACAACGTCTTCGGAAATAATAGTTCCACCAACAGTTAAATTACCAGAAACATCAAGATTGGCATTAACATCAACAGTACCACCAAATGTCGATACACCAACAACATTTAACTGATCTACGTTAGCACCACCTGCTACATCAACACGATTATTGACATCAACTAATGTATTAAAAGTGGAAATACCAGACTCAACTATTAATCCACCAGCGAATGTAGAAAGACCTATAAAGGTAGAAACACCAGTGATATGTAATTGTGTTACATCTGTATCATTAATAGCATCTTCAATAGTAGTTCTAGTTGTAGAATCAAGAGATGTAATATTTTGAAGTTGTCTCGCATCACTAATTACTTGAGTAGATCCTATACTGAGAGATAGTACACTTGTAATTCCAGCAACATCTAAAGTCTTTAAAAGACTAACAGCACCAGCAAGACTTACAAGATTAGAGAAAGTTGCAATACCAGCAACTACTAAATCCTTACCTACATTTAAATTCTTTCCTATTCCAACACCACCAGAAACAATTACAGCTCCATTGGTTGCTGTTGTAGATTGTACATTTCCTGAAAATGTTGTTATCCCAGTATTAGACCCACCAGCTGTAAAAATTAAACCATCGGTATCGATGGTATCTGTCATATAGAATTTCTCATCAGACAAATTCCAAACTAGAAGTTGTCCATCTAATGTTTTCCTATCAGATGCAACGTCTGTTAGGTTAATTACTTTGGTTGGTGGTGCAGAAGCGTTGGATAATACGCGAATTACATTCTGAGATCCAATTCTATCGTTAATAGTTGGCATTACCTAGTTACCCCGGCTCTTACTAGTGCTGACCCTTCAATGGCTTTATATTCTTTTGCAGCATTGGTGATTTTTACATCATAAACATACCTTCCTGGTTTTAGAAGTATAGTTTTAGACGCAGCCATTGATATGGTAATAATTCCATTATCTGGATCTGCAACTGTGGAAGCGAAAGAAACAGCAGTTTTACTACTATAAGTTTTTCTTAGTTGAGATGTCGCAGCAGCTCCAACCAAGATCAACGGAGAGCTTGTTCTAGTGTCCTCTAATTGAAAGGACGTATCAAAGTCAAATCCTTGCTCAATTGTGATGTTGGATACATATACTGCCATTAGTTACCAAATTATTATTTTTATCTTTAGATATTTATATTCTCAAAATTCATTATATATTTGAAGTCAGATTCTTCAAAAGCATTTTAATCTCTTCAATATCAGATTTCATTTTATCTAATTCATTTTTTTGAAGATTTCTTTGTTCAACTGAATTTACATACTCATTGTATCCCATAGAATCACAATTAACGATAGCACCACTTCTTTCATCACGATATAAATTTTGATGTCCTTCAACTTTAATCATCGTACCGCAATCGTCCTCAATTCTCTAATACGTGGTGGACGTGCTTGATTGGTACCAGACATCACAATCTTAACTGTATATCCTGTGAATAAATCAAGTTCATTAGCAGTAAATGTATACTCTAAGAATTGATTCGAGGAGCTTGCTGGAACGAAAACATCTGGCAATCCACTATTTTTCGACTCATCTGTAACATTGTAACCATCTTCATCAGTAAATGTTAGGTTGTCATATCCTGGGAATAACTGGAATGTCTGATCAACTTCACTAGAATCTGCTCTTATTAAATTATAAAGCACTCTAAAGTCTGCAGAAGAGTCTCTATAAGCAGATAAAATTACTTTTAGGGATGTTGCAGGATTTGCTAATGAAACGGTGTTTGAGACGTATACAGCAGCGTGTGGGTCGTTGAAAATAGAATTAACTCTACCATCAGTAGTATAATCTATAATTGGTTTATCTAAACGACTTTGCTGGAATTCTGTAAACGCTGTGTCAAGATTTATTATAGGAGATAAATTAGAATCATTAGAATTAAAAGTTATTCCGGTGGTAAAAGATTTACTTCTTGGTAAATTACTTAAGAATTCAGTTTCATTTACCTTAGAACATACAAGTCTTGCTGAAGGTAGTACATTTAAAACATTAAGTCCAATTGGTTGGAATCCTTCATCGTTAAATGAAGCTTCTGTACCATCAACACTAGTTCCACTAATGGTTCTTACTGTTGCAGTAGCAGAAGTTTGAGAACCTGGAGTTAAAATATCATAAGTTGGAACAATAGCACCAAAAGCAATGTTTTCAGTTGCTCTGGCATTTAATCCACCAACAGATGTTTCATTAGAGAATTGAAGTTGAGGCATTCCTGTAGGAGTACCATCAGTATCCCTATCAATTCCATCAGATGAGACATCAACTGCAATATAATAATGATCTATACCAATAGGTTCTGCAATAGTGTGAGTCTTATTTATTCTCCGCAAAGAAATTCCATTAAGCTCATATTTGTAAGCCACACTATTTTGATTATGTGGTTCTACAACAGTCGAATCAATTCCTCTTCCATTTGAAGCAATTGAAAGTGTTCCCGAACCTACACTATCATATTTGATAAGTTCATTATTAATCTTCACATATCCTGGGTTTGATGCACTTACATCCACTCCTTCGAAGGTTACAAAATCACTAGTACTTGCTACACTAACAGCATTTACCTCAGCAACATCTAATGATGACGACAAAGTAGTTGGTGCAACACTTGACTCAATATCACTTAGAATAACTTTATTAGTATTGGAATACATGCCATGGTTAAAATGATCCACCCTCATACGATTTCCAGAATATACTCCACCGTCTCCAGTAGCACTTCTTATCAATATTGAACCTAATGAAGTGAGTGTACCATTATCAGCATAGTAACTTACACCAGCACCTACAGGGAATGCTTTACCAGCAGAACTTAATTCACCTTGAATATTAGAGATGTACAAAGTATCTACATCAGTTGATATACCAGTAATAGTAATTCTGGCATCTTTTCCTGTTTGACTAGCAACTGTTGATGTTACAACACCAACAACATCACCAACCTTATATCCATTTCCACGATCCTCTTTTGCTGCTGCAGCTGCTATTCCAGTAATTGCACCAGTATTAGCATTAATAGAACTGATATTTAATTTCAGTCCTGAACCACCACCAACAACATTAAATGTTTCTACTGAAGAATCTACTGTATATCCTGTTCCACCATCGGTAGTATTCAATGTAGTAATAGAACTTCCTCTACCAACAATATTGGCAGAACCATTAGTATTATTTGCTCCAGCAAGTTTTCTTCCTGTAGTTAAAATACCAATATTAGCAGAACTTCCAGAAACAGTAGTAATACCAAGAGTAGCAGTCTTAGGTAATGTTCTTATTGGATCAACACCTAGTTTTGGAACAAATCCATTACTCTTATCTAACGTTGGATTGTAGAAGAATACAGTTCCTGTTGTTGCACTAAATTCTGCTTTATAAAGTTTGAATTTAAGATCTTGATACTGGTTAGGAGTCCATATAGAACCATTTTGAGACTTAAATAGACTTCCAAGTGCAAACTGTCTAGAATATATGGCACTTTCTGCATTAGGAAGATCTTCTTGAGCAGATACGGATGCTTCACCCATAATTGCAGTCCACAATTCATATTCATCACTGGTTTCAGCAAGAGCTACAATTGCATATTCTCTACCAGGTGCCAAATAAATTGGTTCTGGGAAAGTAACTTTTGTTGCAACATCTCCAGTATCTGATGTTTGAATAGCAGATATAACATTTCCGTCTGCATCTGTAGTTGTTGGTCTTAATGTAACAGTTTTTCCTATAACAGTTCTTGTGGGGAATCCCAATTCAACTGTTCTTACTTGAATTTTTACTGGAGCATTTCCAGAATCCACCTTAGCAAAATACAAATCAACAGCAGTTAAGAATGCTCCATTAATATCCTCACTAGTATCGATATCGGAAGGTGCTTCAACATTTCCACCGACTACAAATGTTTGCGCTAATGGATCACCATATTGTGCCTCCATTATAGTATCTACTTGATTTATGGTTAAAGAACCAGATGCATTTGTAGTTAAATTAGTTGTAGTTGTAGTTGTTAGATTATTTGTAGTTGTAGTTACTTCATTCTGCCACTGATTTAAAGTTCCTTGAGAAATATAATTGGTTTCAGCAAAAGAAACAGAATTACTTCCAGGAAGTCCAGTATCGTTTGTTGAACTCGAACTAATTTTGAAAGTTTTTGTTCCTGTTTGCAATCTTACAGAAGGAACTGGACTTGCGTTTGGATTTCTTAGGAAGAATGCACCATTTAAATCTCCATAATTATCAGAAATTAACCTTAAATCTTTAACATAAGCAATTGCTCCACTAGTTTGTCCAACTAGCTTCATTCCTTTAGTGAGATAACCAGAATATAATCCTTGTGCTTCTTCTGATAATGAAGTTGTATCAATATTTAAAACCTTAGAAGATCCACTATAAGTTGCTGGTATAGATTCACTAATAATATATGGGTTTACTGTATATACCGATGATGGACTATTAAATGAACCAAATTTATGATTCGGTTGAGCAACTCTAAATGTAATATAATCTGTTGGACCAAAAGCACTATTAAAGTTAGCATCAACAGAACCTATTACGGTTTCTCCAATTACAAATGTACCGTTCGCAGTACCATAATTATCTAAAGTTGAACTATTTGCTATTTCAACCAATTTTGGTATAAAATCAACACCACTATTCCCATCAAGGAATTGGTAGAATTGTGTAGAAGGTTTGAGATTAGATACTTTAAATTCAGTATTTCTAGATCTCATAAAGGTTTCATCTGATGAGGAAACTAACTCATTTCTAGTATTAATATCATCAAAACTTATCGTATCAACATTAACACTTGATGAATTACTTACACTACTAGCACTGAGATTTTGCCTATTATTGACAGTGGTTTCTCTCCATCCTCTAAAGTTTCCACCACCACCATTTCTCCATTCAGTATCTCCTTGAATAGTAGCTTCACCAAAATCTAAATTAACTGAACTTGTAAGATTTTGTGTAATACTTCTAGATGTATCATTCGTAATACTAATAGTCCTATCAGGCAACTGAATAGTCCTAACCCAAGTATCTAATGATGGACTTAATTCAATATTTCCAGTATATACAACAACATTAAATGGGTTAACATTCTCTACAGTTGTTGCTATTGTTTGTTCAAGCCAACCAACTTCACTATATTTGAGAGTTACTGCATCCCCAGTTTTTTGTACATTAGGATCCAATAATTCATAATTATCAGAAGTGTCTAAATTCTCATCAATAATACTCTCTGCTGGAGAAAGATAAGACTTGATAGAATTCCTACCAATTATTGGTATTAATTCTTCTGCAGAAGGATTAACTTGAATAGAAGATAATTGTCTGTCAATTAAACCATAACTCTTAAAATCATCTACAAAGAATCCACTCTTAAAGCGATTTCTTCCATCTGCATCTTGAATTTGAAGAGCTTGAGTACTTAATTCTAATAAAGATAAAGAAGTTACTTGTTCCAGATTTTCAACTCTATCTTCAATATAACCAATATCTCTCATAGTAAATCTCTTATTGTCAATCAATGTTAGAGATGCATTCTGTGGGTTATAGAGATATGGTGGAAGATTAATTGTTGCAATTTCTAATAAATCATCATTCTTGACAGGTGCCTTAGGCCATTTTGCTGATACTCCTTTTTCAACAATGAAAGTACCATACTTGTCAAGATACAATTTATCAATTCTTGGTAGATAATAATCATATCCCAATATAGATCCTTCATCAGAAGACATCAATAATTTTGGAACACTATCAAAACTTCTAGAAGCAAAATCAAATGGTGAAGTAAATGTAGTTGATGGATCAAATACAGAAACTCTAGGTCTGAAATCAAGAGTATCTGATGCTCTTATGTTCCATCTTCCAATATTTGGAATGTCTTGTCCAAATCTTTCTTTATCATAACTTAAGACAGTAAACGCATCTCCAGTATCATCAGATGGTACTGAATAATAATCAAATACTACTAACAACCTCTTAGTTGCTTCCTCAACACCTTTCTTTCTAACAATCCTAGAATAATCATAATATTGCTCTTTTTGTCCCTTATCAAGATGATAGAGATTTGTAATATTCTTATAGCTACCTAATGTTATTGTTTCAATTTCAGTAGTTATATTAGATTCATCAAATGTTACAGTTTCTCCAAGATTGAAGATATCATCTGTTAGGTAAACAATTTGTAGATTATTTGATGATGGTGATGAAACAACTCTTGCGACTGCTTGACTTACACTACCTACTATATTTTCACCAATTATTGCATTGGTATGCACACTAGCAGTTGAAGTAAATTGAATTTTATCTAGTGTTGGATTTCCGGTATCTAAAGACTCATAAATTGCCAATACTTTTGCAACATCTGGATAATTCAAACATATTTCTTCATCCTGAACTCTCAATCCATATTGGACATTGTATGATAATCCATCAACAACAGAAGTATTAACACCAACTCCAGATTGTTGATACTTAGAACGTGTTATATTAACTGTTTGACTTCTATTATATTCTTTTATTTTACTTTGAACTCCATACTTGGTAAGAGTTGAATTAACAACAACATTTGACTGTGAAGTTCTTAAACCCCTAATAGTTACTACATTATTCGTTAAATCAAATGTATCACTTGTAATAGTTCCTCCTATACCTGTGGAATAATGTACCCCATATCTTTCTTGATCGAAAGTAGCAAAAGATGCACTACTAATTCCTGTTATACTTGAAAGATCGAAAGTAAGTACACCACTACTATCCGTAGATTCTCCAGTTATCTGTTCAGAAACTGTGAATGTAGAATTTAATAGATTTATAGTAGAAACATTTCTATCTGGTAATGGTGCAAATAATCCTCCTTCTGATGTATCAATAACTGGACCAACAGGAGTTGGATTAACTAAAACATTAGTTGCTCCAGTTAATACTGAACCATCATAAACACCAGTAACTCCAGCACCAGAAGCTATTGGACTTAATTCAAGTGTTAAACCGTCTGTTGCAACAGCAGAAACTCTATTATATGTCTCTGTACTAAATCCAGGTCTTTGATATGCAATAATACTATCTGTTCTTATCCCAGTAAATTGCTTTCCAGCAGCAGTTACAGTTGCAACACCACTAAGTATAGCTGGAATTGTTATTTGAGATATGCCTCCAGGCATTCTAAATCTTTCACATACAGTATCTGCCAAGAATGACTTACCATTCAAAATAGCAGTAAATCCAGTACTAGAATCTTGACATACAGATTTAATGTTCTGAGTTCCATATGCAACAAAAGAACTAATTGTTATTGATGCATCAACACCATTAACACTTATTTGCTCTCCTTTTGCAAAATTACCTGAAGTTTGTCTCAGATAAATTACAGCAGAATTACCACCAGAAGTAGTAGCATAACCACTAGCATCACTACTCTTACCTTTTATAAAAGCTGTATTTGGAATATCAGTAGCATCTACACTTCTGTTTAAGGTTAGTTTAGTATATGTTTGAATATCATATAATCTTAAATCATATTTGGTAGAACCATCAGTTATTGGAGCATCTGTAAGACTGAATGTATATACTCTAGCATCTCCTATCTGAGCTCCGGTATCCCCAAGTTTTCTATTCATCAACCTTACGGTTGCCTTCTGCTTTGCGACTCCTTTGACGTTATTAACTCTTACCAAATTTCCCATTTGGAAAGGAACAGTTACATTAGATACTGTCTCAGTATCTCTTGGCTTATCAACATCAATTATTGTAGTGCTGACTTTTTCAACATCATATCCCCTTACATATGCTTTTCCAGGAGATATTTTTACACACATCAAGTCATCAGTTGGTGTATTCTTCTCTTCTGTTTTTTCATTACTGAAGAATAAACCATTATTACCCAATCTATTATTTAATGAATTATGTACTGAAGGATCAAATGGTCTTACAGCATAATCACCAGACTCATCATATGTCCTTTCTGCCATATAATCACGAATTAGATTATATTGCGTTTTTGTATTAAGCTTCTTAATCTTTCCATCTTTTAATCTTAAAAGCTCAACAAAATCAGTATCATTAGTATCATCTAATGATTTTTTCGTTAAAGTTAAAGATATTTTAAACCTATTAGCACCTGGAGCAGCATAATTTGTAAATCCTTTAGCATTATCATACAAAGACGCATCATCTTTTGGACCAATGATTAATTCATCAACTTTTAATCCAACTCTATATGATGGAGTATTTGTGTAATTATCTAAAATTAGAGTTTGCTGTGAAACATTAACAAAATACCCTCTAATAAAATAAACACCTTTACCGATAGATGCTGCAGAACCTATAGCAGTTGCATTTGAAGATATTAAAGAAGCAAATTCTGTTCCAGCATTAATTGTTGTATTACCATAAGTTATATTCTCAGACGCACTCAACGATTCTCCATCTTCAAATTGTTTAAATTGGAAATTACTATCAGAATCTAGATACTTTACATATATTGTTAAATGCTCAAGATTACCACCTGCATATTCAACTTTTTGAATTTTTGCAGTTGTTCCCGATACTTGACCAGTTACTTTCTTACCTACAAAATTATCAATGTATAATGCAATATCTACCCCAGAATTAGTTGCATTAAGCTTTACTGCATAAAATTGTGGATCATAAGAGATATTACCAGGAATAACTACAGATCCTTCTTTGAAGATATGACTACCAAACGATTCTACTTGCCCTTGTAATATAGATTGTAACGACGTTAATTCCCTTGCCTGAACTGGAAATCCTGGCTTAAATAAGACTTTATAAAAATTCTTCTCAGAATCATAGTCATCATAATATGGGCTAATATTTAAATTTGTTTTTTGTGACATTTGCCTTTAAAATTCCAGGATGATTTTAACGTCTTCTTTTTGGCGAGAATCTCTTTGTACAAGAGGTCGATTATCAATATAGATAACTTCACCAGTCTTTTTATTTATCTCTGGATCAGCAAGGCCATTAGTGAAAGTGACTCCCAAATCAATCTCTTTAGAATTAATAGTAGTCTTAATTCCAGAGAATCCAGTATCTATTGATACTGTATAAGGTGAAATAGTTGAAGACGTAGATTCAAATGCTAAAACCTTACTGGTACTACTGACAGTATTCCAATCAGTTTGATCCTTTTTATTACCGAAGTAAGAAGAGCGATCTTGCCAATACTTTAATACCTTAGTTTCACTATCAAATGATGCTACATATCCCTGAGCAGCTCCTGCAGTCACTGATTGTGATATAGCAGCACCTACAACAGGTGTAGAACCAACGGAATTCAACTTTATTGAATATAAAGATGAATAATCATTAGCAGTAATAACAGTTGTTGAAGAAGATAACTGGGGATTCTTTATAATTCCTACTTGAGAGAATTTAGTATCAATAGGAAAATCTTTAGTTGAATCATCAAATCTGGCATATACTAATACTTTATCAGTACCTAATTCAGTGTATATGTCATATCCATGTCCCTTAGAAGGTGGAATGATTGGTATTAACTTGGCTGGATTAGGAAGACTACTTCCTGCTGGTTGTAGTGAACCTAAATCAACTATGCCATAAGTATATCCACTCCCACCTGCTGAGATAACAGCATCAGTTATTGTTCCAGAAGCATCTACACTAATTGATACTTTTGCTCCTGTTCCATCACCATTAATTGGTACAACTCCTGCAGAATAATCAGCTCCGCCATCTGCAACATATACCTTCTTAATTTGATTTAAATTTATATCCGAATCACCTGCTTCTCTAACATTTTGAATCTGAGTATCTGTTGATGTTAACCAATTATTAGGAACTACAACATACTCTGTAGAATCAAATTTTAGAATATCACTAGGGGAAACAGAAAATAGATATTTCCAAATATACCCGTCCCCACTCGTTCCAGCTGCAGATGGTTCTAAATCTGTAAAAGTAGGTTCGTCTTTAGATACATTACCTTTTAAGTTTGTTCCTGATGAACCATTATCGATACAAACGTAAACTCTAAAATCACTATTAATTACATAGTAATTAGTATCATATAGCCTACTTAAATTGGAATTTGGTGCAGGATTTGAAATACTATAATCATGTCTGTACATGTCATAGCGAGTATTACTAGACCAAGAAACTTTTCTTATAAGTCTTCTAACATTGGAACTAGTAATTTTCTTCCCAAATAATCCAGTATCTCTATAAAAAGTTCTGTATTGCAGATTATCTGTCGGAGTTGGAGTATTGCCATTCCATTCACTATCCGAAGTGGTCCTACCAAAACCAGACACTGGGGAAGCAGGATTTGGGAGCCCAAGGAAAACATAATAAGAATTACTTGTATTCAATACAGAATCGACAAAATTACCTGCATTAGATATTCTGAATTGATCGGTTACTACTGCAGCCATATTAATTGTTATTTTTATAATAGATATTTATAATGATTTATCATATAGACTTAGGAAGTGCTCCGGTATCTCTTATACCAGTGCCTCTTCGCTGAATTGTTGGGAAAGTTGTTAATCCAACATCCACAGTATTACCAGTGACTGCTATAGAAACTGGTGAACTTCCTCTTGTAAATCCAGCAAGTCTTCCCCAAGAGAATCTACCAACAGGATCTGATGATGAAGAAGTGGTAGCAAGTCCGACTATTGATGAACCAGAATCTATGTAAGTTATAATAGAACCAGCAGCACCAACATTTGATATTTCTTGGATAAAGTATATATTATCTGCAAATGTAGTACCAACACCAACCACTGATAAATCATTATTAGCGATAGATGTTACTCCATTTCCGACAGTTGTATCAAAAATAAAGATTGGATGTCCAACAGATAAATTATTATAATTTGCTGTATCCCTATGCAAATTAAATTGAATTGCTAAGGTTCCAATTCCCATAGCATTTACTGTAGTAATCCCAGTAACAATTCCACTGAAACCTTGAATAATATCAATACTTCCAAGACTCTCGGCAATTGGATTTGGAAGTGAAACTAAGACTTGTGGAGCAACTGTGTATCCAAGTCCAGGATTATTAACTGTAATTGCAGTAACTGAACCATTAGTTACCGTTGCAGTTGCAGTTGCAGTCGTACCAACACCAGCTAGAACTTGTGGTGGAGCAACAATTGAAACTGTAGGTGTTGATGTATATCCACTACCACCTGCAGTAACTGTATAAGATGAAATAGTACCTGCAGCACTTACAGTAGCAGTTGCAGATGCGATTACAGGATCTGCAGCACCCGAAACAACTAATCCACTAAAATCAGTAGCAGAATCATAATCAAACAAATCTGCATCTTCAACAAACAATTCAGTATCACTTGAACCAAGTGTATTAATAATCTTTGCAGTTGGATATATTAGTGGTTCAATAGAATCTCTTGATTTATAAACTATTTCACCATTAATTATCTTATCAACCTTTTGTTTTGTCCATGCAAGTGGTTTGTAGTTTGTTTCATCTATTCCCTGTCCAGAATACAAGTTTGTTTCAAACTTATCTGAGTAGGATAAGTCGAAGATTGTTCTCTTATCTTGTGTCTTTGTTCCATAGATAGCATTGTTTTTGAATACCTGTACAATATCTCCTCGTTTCAATGACTGATTTATAGTTGTAATTAACTGATCATCTTCATTTCTTGTACCTCTGTAGAAGAAGACATCAACATTATCTTCCATCTTAGGTGCAGTAGTAAAGTTAAATGATGTTCCACCATCAAATAAGTATGCTACTCCAGGATCTTGGATAACACCATTTAGAACTACCAATAATGCATTAGCAAGATTTACTTCTGTTCCTGCTTCTTGTTCGAAACTTAATAATTCATTGTTGTAATATATTGGGAATCTTGTTCTTGACCCATCCTGATAGTTCTTAATAGAATCGATATAGTCAAATTCACCAAACTGCCAAGCAGCAAACGAATCTGCATATACTTCATCAACATTTAATCTATACTCTGATACTGCTTCAATAACATTTCTGGATGTAACTAAACCAACAGGTCTGACTACATCTCCACGTTGGAAAGCATAACCATTGCTATCCATATCAAATTTGGTTACCTGGAAAGTATTTGAACCAATCCCACTAGTAATAGCAGCACCAACTTCAACATCAACTACTAATCCAATTCCTTTATCGTGTGTAGCTCCAATTCCTAATCTTGATACACCTTCAACTTTAAGATTTTCATAGGATGGTGCAGAAACATATATCTCAGGATTTGAATAATTTGTACCAGCGGCACCAATATTAAAGGTTAAAGCACCACCACTTGCATTTGAAGATTTACCAACATTTACAGTAAATAATGTAGCAGATGCAGCAGTTTCAACACCCAATACTTTTCCATCAACCCAATGGAATGGATCTTTTGTTCTAGGATATGTGTGAATAGTTTTATGACTATCCATAGCACATGTGAATGTTATAGCACCTGTAGAAATTCCAATGAAACTATTTGCTTTCTTAACTGCATTTGTAGCAGTTCCACCAGTATAAGTATGAACATAATTTCCTGCTGTACTAATACCAACCTGAATTTCAAAAGTATTGGTTAATGCATTTGCAATTTTTATCCACTTATTGCTAATTGGATCTGATGATCTTGGATAAGTGTGTGTAGTAACACCACCATCCATATCACACTTAAATGCGAGTGAATTATCTGCAATCTTAACATAATCACCAGTACTGAACCCATGAGATCCTGAAGTAACTGTCATTATTCCTGTTAAAGGAGTATAAACAGCACCAGTTATATTTTTAGATGTTGCTGCACTAAGACTATGAGTTCCACTCTTAATTGTTAATACACCAGTAGAAGGATCGTATAAAGTACCAGTTAATGCTGTAAGATTACCAGGTGTACCACTAAGTCTTCTAATACCATTAGCAGCACCACTTACAAATATGTGTGTATTAACTCCAACTGGATGTGCTGTTATAGTTGCACCACTACCACTGGATGCAGCACCAACATTAACAGAAAGAGTATCTGCATCGATTACTGTAATCGGTAGATTTGTTGAACCACCAGCAGGATCAGTAGATCTTGGATAATTGTGATAAGTCTGATGATTATCTCTATCGCAAGTGAATACTAATGAATTTTGAACAATCTGAACATTACCACTACTTCTTCCATGACTAGGAATAGTCAACGTTAATATACCAGTATCTGACACATAGGTTGCATTTGTAGGTGTGAATGGTCCACCAGTACCAGTAACAGCACCAGTTGCTGCACCTATAAACTTGTGCTCATAACCTCTATCTGTTACCGCTACACCAATAGAAATAATATCATTGTATCCTGAACCATATGTAAGGTCTCCATACCACGAGAATACGGTTCCCTGACCTACGTATTGGTGAGGAATGGTACTTACCCCTACATTAGCAGTAAAAGTGTTTGCAGACGATATACCAGTGATTGCAAAGGCTCTATCATAACCTCTAGCAACATCTGGGAATATCGATGTAGTCATTCCCTGATGTCCTGTACCGTATCCAACTGCTCCAGCAACCGCACTTGCAAATCTATGTGTGGAAGTAGTTCCAATACCAACATTAATTGTAATTGTAGTAGAACCTATAGATGTAATAGGTGTACCTACACCAGCAATAGGATCAGTACCTGCACGAGGATAAGTATGAGTACTGCTATAATTATCTTGACTACATCTGAATGTTAAAGAATTATTGTTAATAGTAATATATTCATCAACTTTTAATTGGTGAGAACCAATTGCAAGAGTTAAATCACCAGTTACCTCATTATAATCTGCACCAGAAACGTCGTATGTACCACGACAAGTAAAGTGAAGTCCAACGAATCTGACATCATTGCAAATACCAAGGACTAATCCATGCTCTTTTACTGTAGTAACTTCTAATAATCCAGTTGTATGTGTATATGATGCGGTTACAATGCCAAGTGCAGAACCAGTTGTTCCAATACCAATAACATCAGTAATAGCACCCCATCCATCAACAACAGGATTTAATTTTGCTCCATCTAGAGGTGCATATCCTATTCCACCAGAAGAACCTAAAGAAACAATAACTCCACCTCTTGGAAGTTGATTTCTATTAACATCGGTTTCATTTATGTACCGACTTCCATCTGTGGAAGTAATACCACTGAATCTAACGGTTGTTACTCCAGCAATTCCATTTCCATCATCAAAAGTATAGTTGTTAAGTGGATTATTTGCAGTTGTTGGTGTTTGGAAGACACTGTTAATGAATAAAATACCATTACCACCAGTAGTTCCAATACCTGCAGTATTTGCTCCGCCAACTGTTAAATTAAATGTTCTGCCTATTCCTGTAAATTTATCAGATAGATCGTCATATACTTGGTTAGTAGAATAATCATCTCTTAAGAATACTCTTCCAGCAAAATCCGAATTATTCTGCCAATTCAGATTACTTTCTGTTTGATTGAGTGGATTTCCTCTAGGAGGTGCTGTAAAGTGAATTTTATCACCAACAATATTATAAGAACCTTTGTATACTCTAGCAATTGTAGTATCTGTATGTGTAGTGGCAGAAGACCCTACAAATTCTCTTTCAACATGAACTATAGTTGATGCTCCAATTCCTGATATTGGTCCAACAGCAGTTGATGCTAAACCAACATTCTCAACCTTCATATATTCATCATCAATTCTTAAAATATCATTTGGTTGAATTGAAGATATTCCACTTAAGGAGAATATTGAAGTTCCTGTGCCAATGGATCCACCAGCATTTCCAGATAATGTATGCTTAACTGGAGTCCAAATTAATGGATATTGTGCCAAATTATCAAGAGTGATAAGTGCCTTTGTATTAGACAATTGCATTGCCAATTCATGAGCATTACCTTCTCCAGGAGAACCGAAGGTGTAATTAGTACCAGCATCAGCATTTGCTTTAGATGATGCTAGTTTAAAGTTATCATCATCAACTCTAATTGCATAAACCGTTGATGGTAAAGCAGATGCACTAGCATCAGTCATTGGAGTTGATCCAACCCCAACAAATGTAGCTTTGGGAGTATATGTTAGTGGTTCACCAGTTCTAAACCAGTGATTCTCTATAGTAAAGACTCCAGTAGCAAGATTTACAATTGAAGAAATATTTGGATCGAATGATTTTGCAAATATGGGAGTTCCATCAGATTTTGCAACAAATCCAGTTCTATCAATTCTGTCGCCATGGAATGCATTGTAATATGCAACATGAACAGATTCTGTGACATTTCCAAATTCAAGGTCTGGTGGTACATTAATTCCATCTAAAGCGGTATAGAAACACTCATTGAAGGCTGAGACATTAATCTCACCTGTCATTGTTGCATCAGGATAGAATTCAAGTATAAAGTTATTACCAGAATATCTTCCACCAAATGTTCCCATTCCAGATACAGGACATGTTACCCCAATACCACCAGCGGAAAGGAAAGGTGCTTGTTGGACATAAGCATCATAATCACCATCAGAAATTGCTAAAATCTTATGGAGAGCTTTAGTTGAACCCATACTAACTTCAACTAAAGATTTAACAGCGTTGAAATTAACCTTGTTTAGACTATAAACTGATGTTGATGCAGCAGAAACAGTTGATGCAAATCCTGATTGATATATTGCTGTTCTTTCGTTTCCTTCTGGTTGATTGGATAGTTTGTATCTATATGTTCCAACACCAACTGCTGTTGTACCAAATCCAACAATTCTTGACCTGAGTTGAACTTCATGGTCTGTATTGTTTGTATAATCCAGATTTAATACTCCAGAACTAATACTTGCAGCAAAAGATCCTATAGGAGTGCCAGTATATGAATTAAGTTGAGCATCAAAATAACTTTCAGAAAGATAGGTATCGGTTCCATCATGAGTTATATACAACTCAACAAAATTCATTTCATCTGTTGTAGATTGAATAACATGTGAATTAACATGTAATGAGGTGAATTTATCTGTTGAAACACCTATAACGGAACTGGTTATTCCTGCTGTAGCTGTAGTTGAAGCAACTCCTACAACAGTACCTGTCAAATCAATAAATCCAACAGATTGAGTTCCTACACCAGAAGTAGCAGAATCAAAAGTACTCTTAACATATTTTAAATCATAATCAGTATTATAAAGATCTTTAGGAGTAAAACGTAAATGATTGTTCTTAATCTCAAATGAACCATAAAATTCATTTATAGTATGTGTAAGAGCAGTACCAACATTATCTAAACTACCTTTTTCCAATAAGAAACTATCAGTACTATCATTAACAATAGTCAAATCTGTTAATTGGATTTCTGAATTATTTGAATTTGTTATTCTAACTAAAATATCATCATAAGCAATTTCATCATCTAATTCAAAGAGATTCAAATATGTATCTGGATCAGAATCTAAATTAGAGAATTCTGTGTGTATATCATCTATTTTCAGTACTACATTACTCTTATTAAGAATGTAATCTGTTAATTTTCTATTTTTTAACTTTAAGAACTTGGATTGAGCTCCTACAACATCAATATCTAAAGAATTATCATAATCATAAATTGTATCCACTCTAAGTTCATCAAGGATATCACGTACCACTGTCATCTGACTTGAACTACCAATACCAACTGTTGCAGTTGATGATATTCCAGTGTCAGCAAAATTCTTAAGTCCACTAGTATGAACTAAACTATTAACAGGAGTTCTTAGTTCTCTCCATTCAATTGGACTCTTAACAGTATAAGAAAGGTTCTGATAATAATCATTATTTGGAATTACCTGGGTATCCAGACTTAATTTTCCAATATTATCATCCCATCCAATATCCTTCTTATTTCCATAGTTAACTGTAAATCTTCCATAATTATCATGGATTTTTTCTATTGTTGCTTGATTTCCCGAATCTTCACCAACAAGAACATCACCTACAGCTAGATTTTTATCATAACTACCAGATACCTTAATATATCCTCTATCATAACCTGTAATAACTACATCTTGTTTAGTTCCATTAACAACTAATTTTTCACCCTTAGTAAAGTAAGATATTCTTTGGGTAACAGTAAACTCTGGATAATCTGATTTCTTAATAATATTTCCAAGAGAATCCTGTATAGTCTTAGCAATTCCTGTATTTGTAGTTAATCCACTTACATTAATTGTAACTTCATCCTGAGTAATAGTTCCAATGAAAGTAGAATTCTTATATTCTTCAACAGTAAAGAACTTGTATCCATAGTCTTTTGAGTTAAATCCTGAACCTGCAGCACCAACCTTTTGAATTCCTTCTAAGTAGACTTCTTCTCCTACACTAAATGCACTAGTTGAGAAGCCAAGAGTTGGTGTTGTTAATTGACATATGAATTTTGTATCAGATTGCTGAACAACTTTTTGGATACTGATTCCATTTGTATTGTTCTCAGCAAATAATTTTGTTGTTGTTTCTGGAAGTCCTTTAGGAGATTGTACAATTTCAACATCATTAATAGAATTTCCTGATAAAGTTGCCTTTAAGATTCCACTATTAATTTGTTGTCCAATACCAGTGTTAACAATTATAATATTTGGTGGTTCAGTATAATTTCTTCCTCCATTAGTGACAGTAACAATCCCAATAGTATTGGAATCTTTAATTGTAATTAATGGTGAAATATCTGCTTTTGGTTGTAAAGTTGTATCAGAAGAATACTCAAACCCTTCATTAAGAATTCTTATTTGATTTACATTACCTACTTTGGTTGATTTTGCTAATATATTTGCATCAGATGCAATAGTACTTGAAGAACCTACAAAAGCTGGTAGTTTCTTATATCCACTTCCTCCAGAAATAATATTAACTTTGTTAATAGGACCTTTTGCAGTTAATGAATCAGTAGTATATTTTAGAGTAGAGCATTCTGAAGAACCATATGATAATTGTTCTGGAACTTCATTAAGAGCAATGTTGAAAGTTGTTACTCCAATACCAGAAATTACATAATCTGAATTATAAGAACTATTAGTATATAATATTTCAGAATGATTTCTTACTTCAGTATCTGCAGTACTAATAAATCCTGATTTTTCTAAGTTATAATACAAACGTACTGGTAAATCATTAGTAGCATCAGTATTATAATTAATTGTTAATGCAGCATCAGCAGTAACACCAGCAGTTCCTACACCACTAACAGTAATTCCACTAGTAGCACCAGTAGAAACAAATTCATTCTTAAATTGATTATCATAATAAACCTTTAACTGATAACCAGATAATGTAGAATCTGTCAAATCAAAGACTAAACTATTATCCTTAACTGACTGAATTCTTGGATTTACACGAGAAAGTGTTTGAGATCCACCACCAGTATTTGCAATACTTACTGCAGTTGGAGGATTCTTTGTGGAATCACTATATGTGTCAGTAAGTTGAATGATATCATCATTTACTCTAAAGGCAAAATAAGTTCCTGTAGATAATCCTGCAGCAGGTAATGAAGCAGCATAACTGACTTTATCCCCAGTAGTTAATTCATGAGAACTAATTGTAATTTGATTAGTTACAGTATCAATATTAGCAGGGTCAATTATAATTGGATCAACTACAATATTCTCAGTAATTGCATCTCTTTTAACAAATACTGTTGTAGCAGAACCAACACCACGTTCAAGTTTGGGTTGAACAATTAAATTAACAGAATCACCCTCAATCAATCCATGGAAACTACCTCCCACTGCTGGTGTAGCGATTCCAACAGTAGAAATTGAAACAACAGAATTAATTCTTTCAACTTTTGCCTTTTTCTGAGCGAATATACTTTCAAAGTAGTAATTATCATCATCAGCACCGTTATTACGGAAGAATACATCTGTAAATCCTGCACCAACACCTGTTCTTATTCCAACAGTGTGTATTGTTTTATTTGTAATGTATACAGTTGTAGTAAGTCCACTAATTGGTAAATCATATGGAGTTTGTGTTGGAGTATCCGAAATTGAAAGGGCACCACCAGGAGGTACTACCAAATTAACTGGTTGATTAGTTACAAATGGATGATTTTCAATATAAATTCGTTTTGTTGGAATATCTCTTGTAATTGATGCATCACCAAATATAAATGTCATGGAACTTGAGATTCCAACTGTAGTACCTACACCTACAGACTCTCTGGGGTTGAAATATACCTTGTCGTTTACAGAAGATTCAAAATAATTGATATTTTGAGGAACTGTGAATGAATCTGGAATATATGAAACTTTAGATGTTGCAGTATGTCCCGTTCCAGATAAACCTACACCTCTTTCTACTCTAAGTACATTGAGATTTTCAAATATGTTTAATACACGTAGAGTTTCATTCCCAATAACAATACTACTTCCAGCAGATACAGATGAAGGAATCTGTGTAACATATATCTCTGTTGTTGCTGCTCCAGCAGTAATAGGTGTAGAAAGATTAGAATAATAAGAAGTAATTCCTATCTGATAAGAATTATTCAGTTGAGATAAAGCACTACTAAATCCTGAAATTACAACATTTTCCTCATTTCTTAAATTATGTTGAGGTAAAATGGTAACTTTTACTTCATTCTCATCATTCCAAGTGAAAATTGCATCATTATAAGTTTCTACTGAAGTTTGTATATTATAAACATCTTCTCCAAATATTGAAGATACCTTTGCACTAATTCCATCACCTTCAGTGTCATCACTATCAAAATTCAAAGTATCATTTACTTTATAGTTTGATCCGGAATTAATAATTTCAATTTCATTGATTGGACCATCACTTACCGACTCAATAACTGCTCTTTGTCTTGAAACTTCGTTTGTTTCAATTAAGAAGTCATTTCCTGCAAAAATATCATTTACTTTATATGGGAAAGTATTTCTAAGTAAATCAGAATTATTGAAATCAAATGTCTGATCAAGAGTTATATTTTCTTCTAAAGTATTTGCTCTATACTTATTACCAATAAAATATGGGAATTGTGGACTTCCATTAGGAGCAATAGTAGCAAAATAAGCATAAACTCCATTAGGGAAATCTTGAGTTTTGGTAAATCTACCGTTATGTTCGTCTAAATCTCCGGAATTATTGTATTCATAATCTTCTACAAAAAATCCATCAGCAAATCCTGGTGGTCTATTCTCAATATTAGCAGAATTGAGTATATAACTAGACTTTAAACGTATTGGAGAAGAACTTGTATTGGATATATCTTGATGTCCATATGGACCATATATTGGATTTCCATCATAAGCCCAACCAATTATCTTAGAGGCAAAGTTTGAATCCTCTTTAAATACAGATCTTAATCCAGCAAAATACCCACAAACAGTATATTGTAACTTGTTTGTGGTTTCTTTGAATATTTCATCTCCAAATTTATAAGCATTGTTTGCATGTAATACTCTAACTTGAGGATCAAAAGATGCACCATTTCCGCTAGATTTTACTTGAATTGAAGTAGAAGCAGAAGAATATCCTATACCAGCATTTACAACCTTAACATCAGTTATTTTTCCATTAGTTATAATAGGTCTCAATTCAGCACCAGATCCCAATCCACTAGAATCAATTATGTTTAAATCTGGAATTGAATAATATTCAAATCCTCCAAATTGTATATTAACAGAATTAATCTCTCCATCTACTACAACAGGTTTTAATTGAGATTGTCTACCATTTTTTATGGTTATTATTGGCTTCTTCTCAAAATTCAAGATACTTGAACCATATCCAGTTCCAACTTCATACACATAGGTATCAATAATGCTACCTCTAACTACAGGAGTTGCTGTAACTGTCTGTGTCTGTGTTGCAGTACCTACACCAACTGAAGTGTATGTTACAGCAACTTGAATGTCTGGATAAGCGAAGTTTTGGTATCCAATACCCTGTGAAGTTAATTTTACATGATTTTTTCTTTCATAATTGGTAGGTACTGTTCCACCAATACCAATATCAGCAAGTTTAAAGGAATCATCATCTATTTTAATAACTTGATAATGAATTGCTGTAGTTGTTACACCAGTTGATTCTGTTAAACCAGTTATACCTGTTCCATCAGTCGAATATAATATCTTATCACCCTCATCAAATCCATGATTTGAGAAATTAATTGTATTTTTAGATGTAGATATTCCTGCTGGTTTAACAATTAACTTTCTATTGGTATATCCACTACCACCATCTATTACACTAACTGATGATATTGTCTTTTTACTGTCATCAGTCTTAAATTTATGGATTCCTGTTGTGTTAAGAGTACTAAGCCCTACAACGTTACTATTAGAAGAATAATCGGCATGTGACTGGAATAACCTAATAGTTGTATTGTTATCAACCGCTGCAAAATAAGATGCTTTATCAACTAAGGTTGAAGTGCCAATACCAACTCCAATCCCTTCATTTCCATTGGCATTATAGATTATTTCCTGCCCATTTACAAAGTTGTGATCACTTAAGAATGTTATTTGATTTGTATTGTTGTCAACACCACCATTAAATACTGTTAATTGCCCATCAAACTGAACTTCTCTAACTCTTTTCTTGATAACTGGCTCAAGAACAGCTCCACTACCATTACCACCACTTACTGCAATAGATTCAACTTCTTTAAGGTCAAAACTTAATGAATCAACATCAACTTTTGTGATACTACCCTGAATTACTGGTCGACATAGTGCCGTAGTTCCTAATCCGGTAGAAACTGTTACTGATGGTAAGTTAATAACATCATAATTTGTACCACCATTCAATACATCTATAGTTTCTAATGGACCATAATATATCTTGTTGAAAGATTTGTAGTTGTCAATTTCTACACCATTAATTAACATACCAGTAGATCCTGGTACAGTTAATTCTGCATTTCCATTTTTATTGTTTACAGGTAATGGTAATTTTTTAAATATCTTTTGTGCGCCAATTTCAGCAGATCTATGTTCCCATAAAGTGAATTTGTGACTATTAATTCCAGAACTTGGAACTGAGAACGTTAAGAAACTGGCTCCACCAACAAAAGATCGTGAATTATACAATCTTATCGTTTTATTATCAGTTAAAACTTCAACATAGTATGAATCTTCTGTTAATCCAACAAGAGCATCAACACTTGGTTGATAATAAATCCTATCTCCAGTAACAAAAGGTACATTTGTACTAAAAGTTATTGATGTGTAATTACCATAAGTATCAATATTAGTTAAACTAGAAAGAGAATTTATAGTAGCAGTATTAATATTTTTCGTTATTTCGTAAGTATATACAGTACTAATTCCTGCTACTGAAGATGGTAATGAATTTGATGCAACATATGCATAATCACTATCAATATTTGTGTATATGTTCTGTATATCACCAAAAATTACATTATTTCCATACTCAATCGGAACTATTGAACTAGATGCTTTATTAATTTTCCTTCTTAAAGCGTATGTTACACCACCAATTGGTACAAAAGTGAAATTAGCAAGACTAACTGACTTCTTACTAGTAGAAAAATCTATTACATAAGAGACATTATTGCCAGTTGGATAAACAACCTTACCATCATCACTACCACCTCGTTGGACGATTTCAATACTATCACCCTCTTTTAAACTTGATCTATCAGTTGCACTCTTTAAGGTTAATGTTAATTCCTGTCCAAAACTTTCTATTTCATATGTTGAACTAGTATTGTATAACCAGGAGTTAGCAAAAGTTTCTTTAAAAGTTCCAGTACCTCTTTCTGGATTTTCAATCAAATCTCCAACACTTTCAACTTTAATTACATCACCTTCAGCAACTTTAAAATCATCTGTTATCTGAACAAAGTCTGATAATACTCCAGTTAATCTTAATTCGACTCTCTTATTTGAATCTCCATCTTCAAAACCATAATATATCTCATTAGATCTTATATTACTGGCAGAAGAGATTGTATTTACTACCCCAGTACAACCTATAAACTGGTTAATACTCTTATCACTATAGGTAATACTGTTAATACCGGATATAACCATTCCGGTTTGTGCAAATCCAACTGTAGAATCAACTGTAATTACTGAAGCTCCAACAGAAACTTGTTCAATATTCTTTGTGCTAGGGGTAATAGTGAAAGTTCCTTGAATTGTAGAAGATTCATCCCACCCAATAAAGAATGAAAGTTTATGATATTGCTTATTATCTCTTGTAAAAGGTTCTACCTCAGATATTGACGCATTTGTGCCCGAATCAGTGGATTTTGTTATGGTTTGTCCTACTAATTTACTAGGATCTCCACTAATAACCTCTGCAATTGCAACTTCTCTTCTAACATACTGTGCATCAGATGGTTTAATTAGAAATTCTTCTAAATTTACTACTGTTGGTGTTACACCATAAAGAACATTAAATAAGATTCTAAAAGATTCGTCAGTTCCTTTTGCTTTATAAAAAGACTTTGCTTCTTTTATAAAATTACCAGCATTTAATGATTTAACAAAATCAACATCTTCTAATCCTGGAGCAAAGGTATATTTTAATTTCTTATAAAATTCTTTTAAGAATAAAGAACTTAAATTCTGTACAGGATTATCTGTAATATGACTTTCTTTCGACGAATCCGAAAATATAAGTTCTTCTTGATTTAAATCACTATGATATGATGTAATTCCACTAAATCCACGCTGACATCCAGTAAACGATGTTTTTGTCGCTCCAGTATAAGTTATAACCTCATTTCCAATCCTAAAGAGTCCATATTGCTTAGGAAACCCTTTAGTGCTACTGACGGGGATTGTAGTGGCAGTAGAGGTGATTCCTGCGGTAATGTAGGTACTATCAACTACTACTTCAGGAGTTAAATTGTCTAATTTTAAATATTGGTCTAAATTCTCTGCAATATCAGTTGGACCACTCTGATATTCTTGCGAAATATAATATTGCTTTAAAAAATCTACTGATTTTGGATTTTCATCCAAAACAAATTCAGGTAATTGATTATTGATAATCTGTTGAATCTTAACTCTAGATTCAAATCCAGTTCCTATCATATTACTTTCTTATTAGATTCCCGTTTAAGTAGCTTGATGTATAATAATCTCTAGAGAATACTATTCCAGAAACTTCATCACCTGATGCAATAACATCTCTTACCATATTTATTGTGCTTTCTGAGATGTTAAAATTCAAATATAAGTCTTTTAATCCAATAACATCATTTGATTCTGGATATGCCTGTATTTCAATAATATTATTTGGCATTTCTGTAGAAACAATTTTTACAGTATTAAGTGTTATTTCACCCTTTGTATAGTCAACTACTCCTGCAGATTGTACAACAACTCTTGTAGTTTCATTATCTACTGGTTTTACAATAGATAAAATTCCAGTTGTTCCATCAGGATTTGGTGTATCTGTTAGGTATACTAAATCTGGTTCTGCAGCTATCTTAAATCCAGTAGATTTGATATTAAATCCTTCAGTTCTCATATGGAATCTATTTCCATAACATAATTCATACTGAGCAAATTGATTTACAAGTGCCTTTAAGTCTCTTCTAATCCTTACTCTAGTAATATTAGAAGTAACAGCAGTATCCGTACTATCAATTATCTGTTGAACCTTACTATACTTAAATCTACCACCAAATTTGTTAATTTCTATTGAATTTGCATAATCTTTTAGTGAAGCAAGTACTCTTGTCTTTAATGATTCAGCAGTTGAGACTTTAGCGTAATTGTAATAGACTGCAGAGTCAATTTCAACATAAAGTACCTTCAGATCTAAGATTTTTTGATTAATTCCAGAGATGGTATACTGTTTTAATTGAGATAAAATTCTAGATTTGTTAAAATCAGAAACAAAAGTTCCATTTTTTGGCTTAATACTAATGCTTACAGTACCAAATTCAGGTGGATCTAACTCTTCACCACCAACAACCGATACTGATTCAGTATCAGGATAAATATCCTTAATAATTGCTTCATAATCTCTACTAGTTACTGCTCTATGCTGTGCAGAATAGATTTTTGGTGCAAAATACTTAATAGAATCTATAGATTCTATGTCTGATCCATTTTGGGAAGCACGATTTGTGGAAACTGTTATGTCAGTTGGATTAACAAAATTACCATTAGACGTTAAAAAGCTTCCAGAAAGAGCAAAACCACTTACTCCATTACCATCTTTACCACTTGTAACAATATAATTGGCAGTAATTAAATTTCCATCAGCATCTTTGCCTGTTCCTAACTTTTTACCAATCATTCCATCACCAAATAACAATTGATACTTCTCATCCTGTACCTCTTGTAAGAGATAAATTTGAGATGAAGATGTTACATTAATGATATTATCAACTAAAGAATACTCTGTTCCTAGTCCTGAATCACCTTGATCTTTAATATAAACGTTTAATGTTGAAGTATCAATGAATGGATTGTCTAAAATGAACTTCTGATCAAGTGATCCATCATATAAGAACTGTTTTGTTAGGAATGTTCCTTCATAGATGTCAATATTGCTAAAAGTTGCCTTACCACTAACAAAACTTCTAGTAATATCCTCTGGAATTGAAAATACGTAGGAAGTATTACTTAGGTTTCCAGTACATACAAGTCCCCTCTGAAGCGTTACCTGAGACGAAGAATCACCACTAGGTCTTTCTACTTCAAACGATATTTGCGCCTTTGCTGCCGTCCTAGAACGTGGTACATAACCAATATTTCTTGCTAATGATACAACGTTCTCTCTAAGAGTCGCAGAATCTAAAAAAGATTCATTGACAATCATATTTGAGTTAAATGCTGTAATATATGTGTTATACGCTAGAGTATCAATTAATACTGAAAAGTTAGACCCTTCAAAGTCAAAATCCGTGAAATTTGAATTAGCACGAAGATAATCTTTAATAGATGTCTTTATTTCATCAAAATCTAGGTTTGTAAATTTAGTAAAAGGCATATTATCTTGTTGCCTCTAGTAGGAACGAAAATTCTTGAGTTGGAAACTCTTGACCAACAATATCGAATACAACAGTCGCATTAAATGCATTTCGATCTGGAAAAGGATCTATTTGTACTCTTACGTTATCTATTCTTGGTTCAAAATTATCAAGTGCAATTTCAATTTGACCTTGAATAACAGATGCTGTACCATAATCAACAAAATCAAATAAACTACTTCTAACATCAGAACCTAATAAAGGTTGAAAAAATCGTTCAGTAGGAATAGTTTCTACTATATTTCTTACAGATCTACGAATCGCATTCTCATTTTTAAGAACTTGCAGGTCTTTTGTAATAGGATGAGGTTCAAAAGACAAACTAATGTCTTTAAACGCTCTAGATATCCTTTTAATTGCCATTGACAGAGTTTTTCTTTATTTATAACTCAATGTCAAACTATCTCATTCTTATCTGTTTACCATCAATTTCTTGAATAATATCATTAGGATTGTATTTTTCTACATTAGTTGCTTTTACATTTTCTATCCATTGCATCTCTGAATTTGATGCATCTTCAAAATCATCATTCTCTTCATCATTTTGTGCTTCTACATTTATACCTCCTATAAATGTTCCTTTCTGATGAATCCATCCAGTACAAATATATTTTGTTTCTGATTCGGGTGGAAATCCTCTATGCAACCAAGGCCATAATGCTGGGAATATTATAAATTTTCCAGCTTCTGGTTGAATTTTATATCCAGTGCTTAATTCAGTATACCCTTTTTCATGTATATCATTCAAATACCATATAAAGGTATGTCTTCTAGAACCTATTTGATCATGATGCCAACTATATCCATCACCAGGTTTAGTTTTTTGTATTTGATATCCAGTATCTGCAGACTCATAATTGTTAACAAGTTCATTATATGGCCATGTAAGATGACTAGCATACTTCTTTACTCCATTACCTAATGAATTAAAAAATACTTCATCTTCTTCTTTCCAATCATCATAACCAGTAATTTGTAAGTCTTCTGATTGCTTAACATCTATTCTCAGTCCATCTTCAGTGATGCCAATCTCTTTTCTATCATCCTTTTCAAATTTATCAATTACTTGCTTACAAAATTCTTTGGGTAATGCATTTGGCAATTCAAATACAAATGAATTTAATCCTATATTATCACTAAGTCCATTCGAATTAATATCAGATTTATTCCAATTTAATTCTGGTTTTGGTTTATTTACATCAGTATACGTATTATATTGTATTATGGTTTTTTCCTTTTTTACAGGATAATTTTGTTCTTGCTTTTTTTGATAGGTTCGCCAGTCCATTTATTTACCTTTTAGTATAATTAGTTTTTGTTTTCATTAATATTATACTAAGCTAGTATAACATATCTTTTACCATTTGTTAATTTGGAGACACTGTGAGGTTTATCTGCGGTAAAGTATATCATTATTTCTTACCCTGACCCCTATAAACTTTACGAGCCGAGTTACGCGAAGTAGACGTATATTTTGTATGCTTGCCATTACCCTGACGAGTTTTCTTCGGACGTGATTCAATATAATCACCAGAAGTTAATCCACCTTTTACTTTAACTGCCATTAATTTTCCTCTGTTAGTGTTTCAGTTACAATTTGTTCGGATGATGGAAAACCTGTCTGATAAAATTGTATTGCCAGGTCTTCCATACGCGCAAAGTATTCTGCTTGTCCTAGTTTATCAAACAGAACTTTACCATCTACAAGAATTCTATAATACTCGTATTTCCCCATTAAATTATGCGTGTTTTTTCGTGCCCGACGCGAACTCTTGGATCACACCAGATGTCGAAACCTGCCTCTTTTGCATCTAAGCAGAATGAGACGTCTTCGCCACACATGTCCTGTACTTCGCCACTCTCGAAAACTTGCATCTTTGGTGCAAACCAGGGATATATCATTTCTTCATGTTCCCATACACCGTGCTTAATCAATAACCATCCAAATCCTGTATAATCAACAGTAAAAGGTTTCCGCCGCTTTGAGATACTCTCTACGGTTTCATGATTCATTACTCCACCATTACTTCTGAAGTCTTCCTCATCTAACCAATGTGCAACACTTGTGGTTCTCCCATCTTCGGTAGCATACCATCCACCTGCAATATCTTTATCCATCAATATTAATTGCCAGAATTTTTCAGTGTTGAAAACAATATCACTGTCAATCCATAACTGCCAATCATACTTTAATTTACCATCCCATGGTTTTTGATCCGGACCTCGCAATACATTAGCTCCAAGGCACTTGCATCTTGCAAAGTTTACCATGGAAGAATAATCCTGCGAAATTTGGATGCTCGCTCCACTCTGTACTAAGTCAAAACAAAGTTGTACAAAGTTCTTTAGATACGCATATGAAACTCCTCGTCCAGGTAGACAAAATACTATTGCCTTTCCCTTTACCATAGCCTTCGCTGCGTCATAATCCCACTCTTGTTCTTTCTTGGTGGGCGGTTTCGCTTTTACCGTAAATCCTTTAGCCATAAGAATAATCAGTTACATACAAATCATACAGCATTATATAGCAATTGTCAATGGGTAAATTGAATTACCCAGTCCGTTAACTTTCCTCTTTCAGTATCACTTCATCTCCATCAATTAACCACCTTAATTTACTCTCCTCGTACCATCCAAATTCATTGATAAACTGTTCGGGTATAACTGTATAATACTCACCCGTTACTGTATCAATCTCTACAGACGTAAAAATTTTCTCGGAATTTTTTTTCATATCAATGATTCCGCATTTCGAAATTATATAGCGAATGAAAGATCTTGTGCTTGGGTAACACTTTGTAGGTTAGGGTAGTTACGCGATTTTAAACGCGCCCCGCCCCCGACGCATACACTGCTGAATTCACGAACGAATGGCATACACGAATGGGTCATAAAAAAACCCCCCGTAAGGGGGGTCTGTTATGATGCTAATCAGTTGATTTCCTGATCGATTAAGTCAAGCACCTCTTGGACCTCAGCAGCAGTGGTTGCAAGTTCCAAAGCGTAGAAAGCACCTTCAATAGACATGGTAGAAAAAAGCAGGGTGTATAGGTGGGCGTCTTTAAGGGCGCACCCATTCCACGGAATTCAGTCGTGCAATTCGTCAATCATTTCATCCATTTCCTCACGATCGATAAGGGGGTTATCCCACCTTACGCCATCGCCAGTGCATGGAGTTTCAACGGCATCGACGAATTGAGCATAATCGGAGCATCCAAATGCGGTGTCATAATACGCACGGGTGTTTCCTATCCAAAGGGCAGCATTCCAAGTCTCATAATTTGCCCAACCATTATAAGTGGTGTCTGTCTCAAAGTACATGTCGGTTTGACGTGAGTTGAGGGTGAGGGGCATGGTGGGTTGCATTCCTTTGACTCTTCTAATATACAGGATTTTGGGGTGGGATGGGGAAAATGTGGACACTTTGCGGTGTGTCCACTAATAGGGTTATGCTCCGACTCCCATGTTAAAATTAGCGTGACTGAACACCTCACGGTTGACCAATTTCCATGTTCCATATTCGGTGTGCATCACGTACCCCTCGGCATCGATCATATTCTGACCGATGTATGCTTCGGGTCCCCAACGGTGGCGGCACTGATAAAGGGCGTCCTCCTTGATCGACTTAACCAGCAACCACAAACGGATCAACTGGTAATTTTCAAATTCCTCTGCCACCACCTCATCACCGTCTCTTATGTACGCATTCAAATCCTGCTCCAATTGCCGTGCGCCTTTAGCATCCTCAAATTCTACAAGGGTGCTCATCTGTTTAGCAAATCGCACGACGTCCTCTAAATCGAATTCGGATCCGTACTCATACAGACTGCCTGTATATGTGCCTGCATCTGGGTTGACGAATTTACAGCACTCGGTCGATTCTGGATACTCATCCAGTGGGAACGCCTCAGCAAAAAAGAACAGGTTCGGCGAAACGGTTTCATCAACCTCACCAATGATATATCCTGTATGAGGTGCAACGATAATTTGCTCATCGACCTCAGTCCGGAAACAATACGTGATGGTGTTTGGCGTGTACTCATCCGACCCACCATATCCGATAAAATCCCCCTGAATAATTCCATCCACATCAGGCAGGTAATCAAAACACGCATGAAGAATTTCGGCAACCTGTCCAGTGTGATTCCGATCGATGTCCTCATGACTCTCATTGATTTTGATTTTGAATTTGTTGAATACGGATTTTGTGCCTACGAATTGGTTACCGGTCTCAGGGTTTGTGCCCCATACAATGGAGGGCGACCCATCAAATTTCACCGACAACTTACAAGGCATCAAAAAAGCATCCAGTACGGAGAGGTCTCCTGTAAGGATGCTGTCTTCGGGGTGTCGCTGGTGAATGTTTTTCATACTCTTATTATAGAGGGTGGAAACCCCCTTGCGGGGGTTTGTTGTGACAGTTTGTTATCTGGTTATGGTGTAACCGTCAAAAAACTCATCCTCCGACTTAGGTCCAAACGAACCATTACCCCCAATGTACCAAGTGAAATCACGCTGCCAAATGCCGAATCCAGTAAAGAACACGTCAAGGATGGCGTTTAATCGTGACTTGGTTGTCACCGTTTCCCATCCACAGGAACTTAAAACGATGTCCCCGTGGGGTGCAATTTCAGCAATGCGGTTGCCATGGAGTCTAATGGAAGTAAATCCATCCTCATCAATTGAAACTGATGTGTTGTTAGAACTCCAATTTTTGCGGTTGCGAATAGCGTTTTGCATTTGCTGTTCAATTTTACGCATGGTTGAAAAAATTCCTTTGACTCTTTTAATATACATGGAAAAACCCCCGAATGGGGGTTTGGTGTGACACTTTATTGATTGTCTTCAAAGTGCTCTTTGGCAAGGTTGAATGCTACCCTTTCCAAATTTTCCTGGTTAAACATCAAATGGAAGTTCTGTTTGATTAATTCTTCCATCGCCTCTTCGAAATAAGTTTCCAAAAGGACTTCGTTTGCCATGGTGCTCATAATACGAATTCCTTAGTACTCCTATAGTATGGCACAAAAAAACCCCCCATGGGGGGTTTGGTGGACAGTTTAGAGATTGACTGTCTTTACCCTTTTAACCAATTCGGTGTGGTAGGGTGTGACGAAATCAAGTGCCTTTTGAAAGTCCTTGATTAGTTCCTGCACTTCATACTGGTGAATTTGCCAGCGGGTGAGGATGTCCTTTTGGTACCTTTCCCATGTGATGAGACGGGCAGTTGAAGGACGGGTGAATTCTGTTTTTTTAGATTTCACCTTACCACCAACGAATGTGGTGGTAGTAACCTTAGCGACTGGTGCCTTGGTTTGGGTTGCCTTGCGGGTGCGTCTCTTAGCAGGTGCTTTTTTGACGGCGGTTGCGGTGGCAGTTAGCATAAATCGCTTTTGCGTGTTTACTCCTCCATTTTAAACTCTCAGGGGTTGACACGAAACCCTTTGTAACGAAAATGTTGTAAAAAAGTCCAGTTTGTCAATCGTCCTCTGGAAACTCTTTTAGTTTGGCATCGGCAAGGGCACCAACCATGACCCAGACCTTCTCACCACTTAGCATGTGTTCACGACATAGGTACTCAACCGTATCCTCTAACACTAGCATAATTTCCAACGCTTCGCCTTGTAGTTGTTTTTCCATTTAGTGTGTTTTCACCTCCGCCTTGACCTCAATCTGTTTAAAGAGGTCGATGCACTTGAGTGCCTCGGCATACGTGGAGAAACTCATGTAACGGAATTTCAAAGAGTCAGGGAAGCAATAACGAATGGTTGTATTCATTGGATTAGTAGTCAAGGGTTGAATTGTTGATGTAGTCTTCTACATCAAATTTGGTTTCCTCTTTGGTTTCAGAGAGTGCCTCCTCCATAAGTGCAGAGATTGCCTCATCCTCATAACGTGGATCTACGAACATGGTGGAATTGCTTTGGACTTTCTTAGAATACATCGGATTTGAACGAATGGGGAAGAATGTGTTCACTTTACCAACTGTCCACAGTCGGCCGTTTCTCATTCTCAATAAGGTATAATAATTGAGAATAAAAAAGACGGGGTTAAATCACCCCGTCCTCAACTGCCTGACAAACGTCCCCGTAATCAAGGTGTAAATTTCCCCATGCATCACGGACACAGGCATAACCGAATTCATCTGCCAAATCAAGGCAAAGTTCAGTTGCTTTCCACTCATCGGTTAGAGTGGTTTGCTCTTCGGGAGCATATGGACAAAAAACAGTAAAATTATTCATACCAGTATCATACACGAAATCGCACCCCATAGGGAGAATCATGGACACTTTACGAACCGAACACGGTCGGCCGAAAAAAAGGAGGTTAACCCCCCTTTAAGATTTTCAGTTGTGCCTTTAGCATTTCATTTTCCATTTGAATTGCTGCTAACTGCCTGTCACTTGCAACCTTGTATGCTTCCAAGTGTTTTTTGAGTGCATCGGCAACCATTCCCATTTGAATCCATTCGTTTGAACTCTCTTAGAATACACCCGCCGCGGCACGAATGGGAAAAAAGTGGGCACTTCGCCAACCGTCACAACTGGTCGGCCAGCGTTCTCAATAAGGGAACGCTATTGAGAATAGTACAAAAATACTCTACTTTTTAGACGCGGCAATTACAGCATCCCAAAGTGAATCAAATTGCTCCCATTCTTCAGGAGATTCAACATCATCGTAGAAATCTAAATCTGAGATAATGTTAAACATTTCCAGCAGCAAATCGTACTGGGTTGTTGTTAACGAAACGGTGTGAAGTTTTTCCATAAATGTATTATAAACCATTTCATGGAAAATACAACGAATAGTGGACAGTTCTAAGACTGCCCACGATCAGCTGGCGTTCTCAATAAACTCGCCTTATTGAGAAATCAGAAACCAATTTATAAAGTGTCACAATTTACATAATATCTTTAAATATTCTGTTATAATAAATTTAGTCACCAAGATCTACATAACATGATAATATATCGTGTTATATGATATTGTATGTTACATAATCTAGATGTGATATACACACATTATATCATGCATAATGCCTATAGGCAAGATCTTGATAGTCTGTGTTATCACGCGCATAGTCATCGTCGAGATCATATGTGTTTTGTATATTGTAACCATATGACTCGTCGAGAAAATCATGGCATGATATCTCGTAATCCCAAATGTTAGTTGAATCGTAGTCGTGCATGATTCTAGTCGAGATTTGATTATGATAATATGATTATAGCATATAACTCGACGAGATGCAAGTGCATGGTCTCGACGAGATTCACCTAAGAGTATATTTATACTACTTTATGAAGTATTATGACATAATGTTACTCTCTCCTTATTTTTCGTCCTCTGTACTTGACAAAGAGAGCGTCTCATAGTACGCTCGCTAAAGTTGCATAAAAAATGAGCATTTATAGTACTATAGAATCACTTAAATGATTATAATAATACGATGAAATATACATGCTGAGAATCATTATCAGAACCTTATTGAGTCTCATTAATTAATACTTATTGAGAATGGTATAAATTTACCACAGTACAATAGGTCTATATTAATATATAAAACATACTTACATTTAAATCTAACGAATCCTCCTATCTTTACTAACTCTATGGCATACGTTTATTCAATTACTAATCAAATCAATGAAAACAAATATGTGGGTAAAACAAGTAAACCCAACCCTTATGATAGATGGAAAGAACATATAAGGAATGCACAACTTAAGAACCTGTCTGATTCATTAAAGACAATGGCAATCATACATGCAATAAGGAAGTATGGTGCAGAAAACTTTAAGTTTAGAGTTATAGAAGAATGTAGTGATAATAAGATTAATGAAAGAGAAACATATTGGATTGATAAGTTAGATACCTATAATCATGGATATAATAGTACATACGGTGGTGAAGGTATAAGGAAAGATAGTAAAGATTGGGGTAATCATCCTGCCAGTAGAGATATTAGTTGCTGGACATTAGATGGTGTATATGTTTGTGATTATGATACATGTGGGGTTGCCGCACTGGAAACAATTGGTAGTCATACATTATCAG